>LXNI01000294.1_pt1 | contig 63253 bp, 53 predicted proteins | sample 809091 | NCBI WGS metagenome assembly LXNI01 (sample SAMN04870527, study PRJNA318959) | sponge metagenome | biome: 01000161; feature: marine sponge reef; material: water | host: Sarcotragus foetidus | place: Greece: Milos, Mediterranean Sea | collected 2013-05-29 | depth 5-7 m
GTGGCGACGGCGTTTACGAACATTCCCGGCTGTTATGTGCGGCTGGAGGAGACGATCGAGTCGTTCGAGCGGGTGGCGGCGGGCGAGTTCGACCATCTGCCAGAGCAGGCGTTCTTCATGAAGGGCGGGATCGATCAGGTGATCGAGGCGGCGCGCGAGATGGGCGTGGAGGCCTGACTGGTGGCGAGGTCGATGCGGCTCAAGGTGGTGACGCCTGAACAGGTGGTGTTCGAGGGGGATGCGCGGTCCCTGGTGGCGCCGGCCTGGGATGGGTGGGTGGGGATTCTGCCGGGGCACGCGCCGTTCCTGACGCTGATGGGGGAGGGGCCGCTTTCGGTGGAACCGGAGTCGGGGAGCAGGAGAGAGTTTAAGATTGGGGGGGGTGTGATGAAGGTGGAATCCAACGAGGTGACGGTACTGGCGGATCGGGTCGAGAGCGGGTAGCGGCCGTATAGGCGCCAGCCCATGAAACTCGACCTCCACGTACATTCGACCGCCTCCGACGGGACGGTGTCGCCGGAGGGGGTGGTGGAACGCGCGATTGCCGGTGGTCTCGACGTTCTCGCGCTTGCGGACCACGACACGGTGGCGGGGGTTGAGCGCGCGATCGCGGCTGCCCGGGATCGAATGTTGCACATTATTCCCGCCATTGAGATGAGCAGCACCTTCGAAGGCACGGATATCCACATTCTGGGCTACTTCGTGGATATCCGGTCCGAGGCGTTCGTTGAACACACGCGGCGAAACCACAAGCGCCGGGGCGAACGCATGTCCGAGATGGTAGCCAAACTGGCCCGCCAGGGAATCTCCATCACCCGCGAGCAGCTGAGCGAGCAGCGCGGCTCTGCCGAGGTCGCCTATTCGCGGCCCCATCTGGCACGTGCGCTGGTAAAGGTGGGCTATGCGAGCAGCATCAGGGACGCATTCGCCCGCCTGATCGGAAACAACTGTCCCGCCTATGTGCCAACCCTGATTGCGACTCCCGAGGAGGTGACCGGCGTGATACTGTCCGCGGGCGGGATTCCGGTGTGGGCCCATCCGCCCGCCGAGCACTTTCTCCGCCTGCTGCCGCGGCTGCTGGGCGCCGGGCTGAGGGGCCTCGAGGCGTACCGTGCCACGCGAGTCTCCGCGGGCGTGGGCAAGCTGGAAAAGGTGGCCCGAAAGGAAGGACTGGTGCTGACCGGAGGGTCCGATTGGCACGGGCCGGAGGGCGGCTCCAGGCTTGGCGATTTCTTTGTGACTGGGGATGAGGTGGGGGATTTCCTGGCGGCGGGGGGGATGTAGCAGCGCATTTGACAGCCACCCCAACACCCCGCTATGATTAAGATCTGTACCTGCCCTCCCAGAGGGCGGATCGCCGCGGTTGCCGCGGCAACGACAAGTCAGGAAGAAGAGGACTGACCGCCTCTCACCCCCAGCTCTTTGGGCTTCCGGGTCACAGGTCGGCGGGAGCGGAGGCTCCGTCCGGCAGGTCATGTGGCCCGGGTCTTCCGGGCTTTTCTGTTGCCCCCAGCCGCGTCGCTGACGGGAAGAACGGCGGGAGAGCCGCCACCGACAACGGGAGGGACTCAAGATCGCAGAAAAACGCGTCCGGGTGAACGAGCAGATCCGAATCAGCCCGATCCGGTTGATCGCCGAGAACGGGGGCCAGGTCGGGATCGTTTCCCTGGACGAAGCACGTGCCAGAGCCGCCGCGACGGGACTTGATCTGGTGGAGGTGGCGCCGGATTCGAGGCCGCCCGTGGTCCGGATGATGGACTACGGGAAGTTCAAGTACAAGGCGGCTCGTGCTGCCCGGGAGGCGAGGAGGAAGCAGCACACGACCCAGATCAAGGAAGTGAAGTTCCGGCCGGGAATCGAGAACCACGACTACGAGTTCAAGCTGCGCCACGCCCGCCGCTTTCTCGAGGAGGGAAACAAGGTCAAGCTGACCATGATGTTCCGCGGCCGGCAGATCACGCACCCCGAACTGGGGCGCCAGGTGCTGCTGCGCCTCACCGAGGACCTCGGCGAATTCGGGAAGATCGAGCAGTACCCGAACTTCGAGGGCCGCCAGATGTCCATGATTCTGACCCCACTGAAGGACTGACGGAGAGCGGCCGTCTCCTCCCGCTGCAATCGGGAGTACGGTCGCCTCTCCGCTCAACCCACGAACAGGATGCTCAGGGAGTACCCATGCCGAAGATGAAGTCGAACCGGGGTGCCGCGAAGCGGTTCCGCACAACCGGAAAAGGAAAGCTCGTCAGGATGCGGGCCAACAAATCCCACATCCTCACGAAGAAGAAGAGAAAACGGAAGCGCCGCCTCCGCTCGGCGACGTCGGCATCCAAGGCCGACGTGGCGCGGGTGCGCCGGATGCTCCCTGGAACATAGGAGGACGAGACCATGCCGCGCTCGACTCGCGCTGTCGCACGCAACAAACGCAAGAAGAAGGTCCTCAAGAACGCCAAGGGGTACTTCGGCGGGCGGAAGAACCTGTACCGCACGGCCAAGGACGCGGTGGAGAAGGGCTGGGAGCACGCCTACCGCGACCGGAAGAAGAAGAAGCGGAACTTCCGCCGCCTGTGGATCACCCGCATCAACGCCGCCGCACGCCAGCACGACCTCTCCTATTCCCGCTTCATGAACGGACTTCGCCGCGCCGGGGTCGAACTCGACCGCAAGGCGCTCGCCGATCTGGCCATCCGCAGTCCGCACGCCTTTTCTTCCCTGGCGGACCGGGCGAAGTCGGCGCTGGAGAACTAGGGCACCTCGCGACCGGCGGTGATCGACGAACTCCGCAGGCTCGAAGCGGACGCCCGGGCGGCGATCGGCCAGGCGGCGGATTCGGACCAGCTCGAGCGGGTTCGCGTCCGGTATCTGGGCCGCAAGGAAGGCCTGGTGTCGGCGCTGCTGCGGCAACTGGGCCGCCTGAGCCGCGAGGAGCGGCCGGCGGCGGGTGCCGAGGCCAATCGGGTGAAGAAGGCCCTGGCCGACGCGCTGGAGGAGCGTTCACGGGAACTCGCGGCGGCGGCGGTCCCCGACCCGGACCGGCTGGACCTGACCCTTCCGGCGCGAAGCAAATGGCGCGGGACGATCCACCCGGTCAGCCAGGTCATCGACGACATCTGGGCCATCTTCCTTAGCCTGGGGTTTGTGCGCGCCCGCGGTCCCGAGGTGGACACCGAGTGGTACAACTTCGTCGCCCTCAACACGCCGCTCGACCACCCCGCCGCCGACGAGCAGGACACCCTCTACCTCGCGCCCGGCCTGTTGCTTCGCAGCCACACGTCGCCGGTCCAGATTCGCACCATGGAGAAGTACCCGCCGCCGATCCGGATCGTCGCGCCGGGCATGGTCTATCGCCGCGACACCTACGACGCGACCCACACGCCCGCCTTCGCGCAGATCGAGGGGCTCGTGGTTGATGAGGGGGTCACCTTCGTCGACTTCAAGGCGACGCTGGCCGAGTTCGCGCGGCGGTTCTGGGGGCCGGGGACACAGGTGCGCTTCCGTCCGTCGTTCTTCCCGTTCACGGAGCCGTCGGCGGAGGTGGATGTGAAGCGGGTGATCGTGCGGGAGGACGGCAGCGAGGAGGAGACCGACTGGATCGAAATCATGGGCGCGGGGATGGTCGACCCGGCGGTACTGGAGAACGTGGGCTACGATTCGGAGCGCTACACGGGGTGGGCCTTCGGGATGGGGCCGGCGCGGGTGGCGCTGCTGCGGCACGGGGTCAGGGATCTGAGGTTGTTCTACGAAAACGACATGCGGTTTCTGGGGCAGTTCAGATGAAAGTCTCGTACCGGTGGGTTCGGGACGTGGCGCCCGGGATCGGGCTGACGCCGGCCGAGGCGATGGAGCGGCTGGCGCTGCGCGGGGCGCCGGTGGAGGAGGTTGTGGATCTGGCGGAGGGGCTGCGTGATGTGGTGATCGGGCGGGTGCTGGAGGCGCGGCCGCATCCGAACGCGGACCGGCTGACGCTGTGCCGGGTGATGGGGCCGGATGGAGAGGTGCCGGTGGTGTGCGGGGCGCCGGTGGTGGTCGAAGGTGGGTACTATCCGTTTGCGCCGGTTGGCGCGGTGCTGCCGGGTGGCTTCAGGATCGGGAAGCGCAAGATCCGCGGAGAGGTTAGCCAGGGCATGCTCTGTTCCGAGCGCGAACTGGAACTGGGCGAGGACCACGCGGGGATCATGCTGCTGGACGGCGAGTACGAGACCGGGGCGCCCTTCGCGCAGGCGGTGGGCCTGGACGATGTGCGGCTCGATGTCGAGGTCACGCCCAACCGGGGGGACCTGCTCTCGCATGTGGGGATCGCGCGGGAACTGCACCCTGAGGGTCAGGCAGGCATCTCGCTGCCGGAGTTGCCGGGGGGGACGCCGGCGGTGGCCGCGAACTTCGCGCGAGGGAGCGCGGAGGCGGTCTCGGCGGGTGTGCGCATTCGCATCGAGGACCCGGACCTGTGTTCGCGTTACCTGGGGGCCGTGATCCGGGGGGTCGAGGTGGGGCCGTCGCCGCGCTGGCTGGCGGATCGTCTGCGGGCCGCCGGGGCGCGTCCCGTCAACAACGTCGTGGACGCGACCAACTACGTGATGCTCGAGCTGGGGCAGCCGCTCCATGCCTTCGACCTGGCGCTGCTGGCGGACGCCACGATCGTGGTGGGGCGGGCCCGGCCGGGCGAGTCGCTGGTCACTCTGGACGGGGAAAACCGTGCGGTTACCCCCGAGATGCTGATGATTCGCGACGCGGAGGTGCCGGTGGCCGTGGCGGGGGTGATGGGGGGGAGGGACTCCGAGGTTTCGGGCGAGTCGGTGGATATCTTGCTGGAGTGCGCCCTGTTCGAACCGCGCCAGGTGAGGGCCACGCGGCGCGCGCTGGGCATGTCCACCGACGCGAGCTACCGCTTCGAGCGCGGCGTCGATCCGGTCACGATGGAGACGGCGCTGATGCGGGCGGCGGCGCTGATCGTGGCGGTGGCGGGGGGGAGGGTGGAGGGCGAGGTCATCGATGTTCATCCCGGGCCCTGGGAGGCTCCGGTCGTGTCGCTCAGGCCTTCGCGCGTTGGGCATCTGCTCGGCGTCGAGTTCACGCCGGACGAGATCGCCGTGCTGCTGGCACCGCTGGGCTATTCGGTGACGGAACGGGACGCCGACGCGCTTGAGGTGGTGGTGCCCGGCCACCGCAGCTACGACACGCTGCGCGAGGTGGACCTCATCGAGGAGGTGGCCCGCACGCACGGCTTCGACGCCTTCCCCGAGGTCATGTCCCCCGCGCGGCCCGGAACCGTGCCCGACGACCCGCTCTTCCAGCTCGAGGACACGCTCAGGGCGCTGCTCGCCGCCGACGGAATCAGCGAGGCGCAGACCCCGGCGCTCGGACCCGCCGCGCACGGCGACGTGCCGTTGTCGAACCCGATGTCGCGCGACGAGGGCTATCTGCGCCGCGACCGGCTCTCGGGGCTGCTGACGCACGTGGAGAGGAACATGGCGCGGGGTGTGCGCGACGTGCGCCTCTTCGAGATCGGGACCGCGTTCGCGCCTGCGTCGGCGCCGGGTGAGGCGCCCGCCGAGTCGTCACGGGTGGCGGTGGTGCTTACGGGACGGAGGGCGCCGCCGCACTGGTCGGGCCCGGGGGAGCCGTTCGGTGTCTACGACATGGCCGGGGTGCTGGAACTGGTGGCGGGGGAGGCGTATCCGGGGGGGCGGGTGGTGCCGATGGACGGTGGCGCGGTGGAGGCGTCGTATGTGGGGGGGCGGGGGTTTGTGGTGGTGAGCGGGTCGGGGGAGGTGGTGGGGTGGGGGGGTGTGGTGGAACCGGGCGCGATGGACCTGCCGCGCTGGGCGGGGGGGGTGGTGGGGGGGGAGGTGGTGCTGCCGTCTTCTCCCGTGCCCAGGCCAGAGGTGACGGCGCGCGACCTGCCGGACCAACCAGCCAGTCAGCGCGATCTGGCCTTCCTTGTGGGCGCGGATACGGCGGTGGGCAAGGTTCTGGAAGTGGCTCGCAAGGGTGCCGGCAAACTCCTGGAAGCGGTCGAGGTGTTCGATCTCTACGAGGGCGACGACCTTCCGTCTGCCACGCGATCGGTGGCCATGCGCTTGCGTTTTCGCGCCCGGGGCCGAACCCTGACGGACAAGGAAGTCGACAGGGCCTGTCGTCGGGTGCTCAGGAAAGTCAAGGAGGAGACCGGTGTCGAAGCAAGGAGTTGAGCAGTTGGCCGGTTCTCCGGCACCGGGACTGGACTCGCTGGAGACGGCCATCGACCGGGCCATCGCCGAGGTTCGCGCGGCCCGGGAACGAGCGGCCGAGGCAGAGAAACAGGCCGAGCAGAGCGCGGCGATGCTGCGGCAGTTCGTAGAGGGCGAGGAGGACCCCGGGACGCTCTCCCGGCGCGTCGCGGCGCTCGAGGCGGAAAACCTGGACCTGCGCCGCCGGATCGAGCTGGGCCGCGCGGGAATCGACCGAATCGCGGCCAGCATCCGCTTCCTGGAAAACAGGCAGTGAGCGACGCGCCGCGCGGTCCGGTCACAACAGTCCGCGTTGAGATCGCCGGCAACAAGTACACGTTGCGGACCGACGCGGACGAGGCGTACACGCGGCGCTGCGCGGCCCTCGTGGACGAGCGCATGCGGCAGATCGGGGGCCAGGCCCAGATGGACGCGAGGAAGACCGCCATCATGGCGGCGCTTTCGCTGTCCGACGATCTGTTGCAGCAACAGGAGAAGTTCCGGGAACAGGCACTGGCGCTCGCGGGGCGCATCGAGGAGGCGCTGGGCGACGAGCGGTCCGGGGAATCCGGCTGATGGATAGCAGCCCGCGGACAATCCCTCCCGGCATTCGAGCTGGCGAGGGAAGCCCGCGGCTGTCGCGGCGCGCCTGGCTTGCGGCCGCGTCCGGCACGGCGGCCACGGGCCTTGTCATGACCCGCTGGGACGCACTGAAAGCCACCGCCCAGGAGGCGTCCCCCACTGCCCCCGATCCCACCAGGATCCCGGGACGGTTCGTTTCCGAGGTCGGAACGCGCGCACCCGGGGAACAGCCCCGCCGCCTGTTGAGGACCCTGGCCCTGTCCAGCTCCTCGCGCACCCCGCTGCAGGACCTTCACGGCACGATCACCCCCTCCGACCTTCACTTCGAGCGCCACCACGCGGGCGTGCCGGACATCGCGGCCCGGGACCACGAGTTGCTCGTGCACGGCATGGTCGAGCGCCCGATGGTGTTCAGCATGGCGGACCTGAAGCGCTATCCGCAGACATCGCGCATCTGCTTCATCGAGTGTTCCGGCAACGGCGGCGGCGCCTATAACCGCGACCGCATGCCGACCGCGATCACTCCCCAGCAGCTCGACGGGCTGCTCAGCACGAGCGAATGGGCCGGGGTGATGCTCTCGACGATCCTGCGCGAGGTCGGGGTGCGCCCCGGCGCCAGCTGGATCCTGGCCGAAGGGAGCGACGCGGCCGTCATGTCGCGAAGCGTCCCGCTGGACAAGGCCATGGACGACGCCATGCTCGCCTACGGGCAGAACGGCGAGGCGATCCGCCCGGAACAGGGCTACCCGGTGCGGCTGCTGCTCCCGGGCTGGGAGGGCAACGCGCAGGTCAAGTGGTTGCGGCGCATCGAGGTGACCGACCGGCCCACCATGACCCGGGACGAGACTTCGCGCTACACGGACCCCCTCAAGGACGGGACGGCGCGGCAGTTCAGCTTCGTGATGGACGCGAAATCGATCATCACCTTCCCGTCGTACCCGTATGTGCTGCCGGAGCGGGGATGGTGGGAGATCGAGGGGCTGGCGTGGTCGGGGCGGGGGCGGATCGACCGGGTCGAGGTCAGCACGGACGGGGGGCGCTCGTGGACCGACGCCGTGATGCAGCCGCCGATCCTGTCGAAGTCGACCGTGCGCTTCCGTCACCTGTGGAACTGGAACGGGCGCGAAGCGGTGATCCTGAGCCGGGCCACGGACGAGACCGGATACGTGCAACCCACCGTGCACCAGTTGTGGGAGGCCCGCGGGGACCGCACCTCGTATCACCAGAACCATCAGCGAGCGTGGAAGATTGCCGCGGACGGGGCGGTGACCTTCGGGCTGGGGGACCTGCTGTGAGGGCTGTCGGGGCGACGGCCTCGGTGCTGGTACCCCTGCTCGCGGCGTGCTCGCCCGAGGTGCCCGCGCGATCCGCTGCCGAGGCACCCGCGCCCTCCGCCACCGAGGCGGATCCCGGCTTCGCCTCGCTCCCGGCTCATGCCCCTGAGCACTTCGGGTTCGGCGCGCCCGCGTCCGCCGACCGCGTGGCCCGGTGGGACATCGACGTCAAACCCGATGGCGAGGGTCTGCCGCCCGGGAGCGGCTCGGTCGCCGAAGGCCGGCTCATCTACGAGACGTATTGTCTGCAATGCCACGGTCCCACCGGCACCGAGGGGCCGAACGACCGCCTTGTCAGCGCCGGAGAATGGGAGCAGTGGCCGGCGGGGAGGACCGTCGGCGGGTACTGGCCCTACGCGACCACGCTCTTCGACTACACGCGCAAGGCGATGCCCCAGACCACGCCCGGAACGCTCAGCGACGACGAGGTCTACGCGGTGGTCGGCTATGTGCTCCACCTCAGCGGGATCGTTTCCGCGGACGCGGTGATGGACTCCGCGTCGCTGGCGGCGGTCGAGATGCCTGCCCGCGACCGCTTCGTCCCCGACGACCGAACGGACGGACCGCAGATTCGATAGTTTTCGCTTGCGCTGAATTCGGCGCCGGGACTATTGTAGTCACACGAATTCTGTAGTCACACAAATTCTGAAGCCGCGGGCCGGGTGGGCCGGCCCTGGCCGTCAACGAATCACACGACCGGACGCCGTTTCGGTCTTGGAGAGAATACATGGATCCGCTGGGTATTGGCCTGGCGGTCGGTGCGGTGGCTGTCGCCGCAGTTCTGGCGTATCTGCTGGGGAGGGGCCGGGAGCGGGCCCGGCAGCTCCGAGAGAAGGAAGCAGCAAAAGACGAAGCCTCGCTGATCCGCAAACGCGCACAGGACGACGCCGACAATCTGCTCCGGTCCGCCGAGCTAAAGGCGCAAGGGACGAGATTCCGCCTCCGGGAATCCTGGGAAGAGGAGGAGAGCCGGCGCAGGGAGGAGGTGAAGCGGGGCGAACGCCGGCTGCTGCAGCGCACCGAGGCCGCCGACCGCAAGTCCGACCAGCTCGACCACCGTCAGGACTCGCTGGAAGAACGCTCCCGTGCTCTGGATGGCCGTCTGGGCGACCTGAAGAACCGGGAACGGCAATTGGCGGAGCGGGTGACCGACGTGGATCGGGCGCTGGCCGAAGCCCATGAGCGCCTGCAGGTCGTAGCGGGACTGACCGCCGAGGAGGCGAAGGCACAGCTGATCGAGGCCCTCGAGGACGAGGCCCGGGCCGATGCCGCCAACCACGTGCGGGAAATACGCGAGGAGGCCCAGCGCACCGCCGATCGTGAAGCCAAGAAGCTGGTGGCGATGGCGATCCAGCGCATGGCCGCGGACGAGGCCGCGCAGCTCACCGTCTCGGTCGTGCAGCTCCCATCGGACGAGATGAAGGGGCGGATCATCGGCCGCGAGGGGCGCAACATCCGGGCCTTCGAACAGGCGACCGGAATCGACGTGATCATCGACGACACGCCCGAGGCGGTCGTTCTGTCCGGGTACAACCCGATCCGCCGCGAAGTCGCGCGCGTCGCCCTGGCGAAGCTGATCGAGGACGGAAGGATCCACCCGGGGCGCATCGAGGAAATCGTGGCCAAGAGCCAAACCGAAGTCGAGGTCGAGATGCGGGAGGCCGCGGAAGAGGTGCTGTACGGGCTCGGAATCCACAACGTGCACGCCGAGATCGTCAAGGTCCTCGGCAACCTGAAGTTCCGCACCTCCTACGGTCAGAACCAGCTTGCCCATTCCCGCGAGGTCGCGGTGCTCGCCGGAAACATGGCCGCCGAGATGGGCCTCGACGTACAGATGACGCGGCGGGCGGGCCTGCTGCACGATGTCGGAAAAGGTCTTACCCACGAGCAGGAGCTGAGCCACGTGGAGCTCGGGTACCGTCTCTGCAAGCGGTACAAGGAACCCGACCTGGTGCTCAACTCCATTCGCGCGCACCACGACGAGGAACCCCACCGGTACGCGGAAGCCTGGCTCGTCACTGCCGCGGACGCCGTCAGCGGGGCCCGCCCGGGGGCCCGGCGCGAGATGTTCGAGGGGTACGTCAAGCGGCTCGAGAAGCTGGAGGGGCTGGCCACGGAACATCCCGGAGTGGAGCGCTGCTTCGCGATCCAGGCGGGCCGCGAACTCAGGGTCATGGTCCAGCCCGAACGGGTGTCGGACGAGGACATGGCACGCATCTCCGAGACGGTGGCCCGGAAGATCGAAGGCGAGTTGCAGTACCCCGGGCAGATCAAGGTGGTCGTGATTCGCGAGACGCGGGCCATTGATTTCGCTCGCTGACGTCACGCGGCAACTGCCACCCCGATGGATACCTCAACCAGACAGGACGACATGTCGGCAAAGATCATCTCAGGCAAGGACATCGCCCGGACGATCCGGGACGAGCTTAACGAGCAGGTGGCTGAACTGGCCGGCGAAGGGCTGGTTCCGGGACTCGCCACCGTGCTGGCGGGCGACGACCCGGCCAGCCGGCTATACGTGGGCATGAAGAACAGGGCGGCCGCCGAGGCGGGGATCCACTCGCGCCAGGTCACCCTGTCCGCGGAGACCACGGAAGACGAGTTGCTCGGTCTGATTGCGGAGCTGAACGCCGATCCGGCAATTCACGGCATCCTGGTGCAGCTGCCGTTGCCGCGCCAGATCGACGAGTCCAGGGTCCTGCTCGCGATCGACCCGGACAAGGATGTCGACGGGTTCCATCCCGTGAATGTCGGCCGTCTCGCTACTGGCGATCTCGATGTCCTGGCGCCGTGTACGCCGCGCGGCGTCATCGAAATGCTGCTGCGCAGCGGGGTCGATCCTTCGGGGAAGCACGTCGTGGTGGTGGGCCGATCGAACATCGTGGGCAAACCCATGGCGCTGCTGCTTCTGCGCCGCGCGCATGGGGGCAACGCCACGGTGAGCGTGGCACACAGCCGCACCGCCGACCTGGGCGCGCTCACCCGCACCGCCGATGTGCTGATCGTCGCCGTGGGGTGGCCCAACACCATCACCAGGGACATGGTGAAGCCCGGCGTCACCGTCATCGACGTGGGCACGAACCGCGTGGACGATCCAACTCGCGAGCGCGGCTACCGGGTTGTCGGCGATGTGGACTTCGAGGGCGTGAGCGAGGTGGCTGGCGCAATCACGCCGGTGCCGGGCGGGGTGGGTCCCATGACGATCGCCATGTTGCTGGCGAACACCGTCGAAGCCGCGATCCGGTTGCGGGCAGCAGGTCGGTGACGGACCGAACCCTCGATCTGTTCGCGGAGGCAGCTCCGTCGCAGGGTGGGGTGGATCGTCCTTCCGGGAAGGACCAGCCCCCGGCCCCGCGCGTGTGGACGGTGCGTCAGGTCAATCGCGCCTCCCGCCTTCTCCTCGAGGAGAGCCTGCCGCGTCTGTGGGTCGGCGGCGAAGTCACGAACTTCCGCAGGCAGCGATCCGGCCACTGCTACTTCACCCTCAAGGACGAGTCGGCCCAGCTCCGCTGCGTCATGTTCCGGCGCGACGCCGCACGGCTGCCGGCCGATCCCGACGAGGGAATGACGCTGCGTGTCTTCGGCGGCCTGACCCTGTACGAGGCCAGGGGCGTGTTTCAGCTGATCGTGTCGAAGCTCGAGACCGAGAGCGAGGGGGGCATGTGGAAGCTCGCCTTCGACCGGCTGCGGGCGCGGCTGGACGCCGAGGGGCTCACGGACCCGGGCCGCAAGCGTCCATTGCCGGCCTTCCCGGGAACGGTGGGTATCGTGACTTCGCCGACCGGCGCGGCGCTGAGGGACATCGTGGCGGTGATCGCCCGGCGCGCGCCCTGGTTGCGGGTGATCGTGCGCGGGACACGGGTGCAGGGGGTGGGGGTGGGGGAGGAGATCGCGGCGGCCGTTTCGATGCTGGCGCGTGTTCCCGGGGTGGATGTTGTTGTGGTGGCGCGGGGCGGCGGTTCGATCGAGGACCTGTGGGGGTTCAACGAGGAGGCGGTCGCGCGGGCGGTGGCGCTGAGCCCGGTGCCGGTGGTGTCGGGTGTGGGCCACGAGACGGATGTGACGATCTGCGATCTGGTTGCCGACCTGCGCGCGGCCACGCCGTCGGCCGCCGCCGAGGCCGTGGCGCCCGATCGGCAATGGGTGGGGAAGCGTCTGGACGCAATGGGCCAGAGGCTCGGACGGGGACTTGCGCGGCAGGTGCGGTCGCGTCGCTGGTGGCTGGATCAGCTGGGCGACTCCCTCTTCCGCCGCGGGCGCCGCCGGGTGCAGGCGTCCCGGGACAGGCTGGACGCCGCGAGGCTGCAGATGGCGGCCGCGGTGCGGGCGCGGATCCGGCGGGACGGGGGCCGCTTGTCGGAAGCGGCCACGGCCCTGGACGCGTTGTCGCCGCTGTCGACGCTGGCCCGCGGGTACGCCGTGCCCCTCGATCGCGACGGCAAGCTCCTGCGCCGAATCGGGGACTTTCCGCGCGGGCGGGATTTCAGGTTGCGGGTGGTGGACGGGTATGTTCCATGCGCGGCTACTGGGCGGTCGGTGGAAGCCGCCACCCACGCCGCGAAGCAAGCGACGGGGGACGACCGTGGCCAATGACGTCGGACTCGACGCGCGGCTGAAGCGGATCGAGCAGATCGTCGCGGCGCTCGATTCGGACACGCTGGATCTCGATGAAGCCCTGGCCCTCTTCGAGGAGGGGGTGGCCCATCTGGGACAGGCACGTGAGATGCTTGCCAGGACCGAGCTGCGGGTCGAGGAGCTGATCGGGCCCGAGGGGGACGCGGTGGGCGAAATGCGCGTGGGGGATGATGAGGGGGCGGGGGGGAAGGGTGATGGCTGACCGTTCCCTCGCCACCTTCCTCCAGAGTCGGCGAAAGCCGGTCGAACGAGCACTGCACCGGTCTGCGGACGCTCTGGCGGCTACCCTGTCCCCCCGGCTCGGGGCGGCGGTGCGTGCCGGCGTTCTGAGCGGCGGGAAGCGCCTTCGCCCGATCCTGCTCGTCGTCGCCTACGAAGAGGTGGGGGCTCTGCCCGCCGACCCGCTCTACGACCTGGCCGCCTCGGTCGAGCTGATCCACGCCTATTCGCTGGTGCACGATGACCTGCCCTGCATGGACGACGCACCGCTCAGGCGCGGGAACCCCACGGTCCACACCGTCCACGGAGTCGAGACGGCCACCGTGGCGGGCGCGCTGCTGATCCCCTGGGCCGCCAACCAGGCGTACAGGGCCTCGCTCGCCCTGGGCCGCACCGAAGGTCAGGCCAGGGATATCGCCGCGTTCCTCCTGGAGGCCGCCGGAGCCGGGGGCATGATCGGGGGACAGGCGCTGGACCTGCTGGGCGAGGGACGGTCGCTCGACGAAGGTGAGTTGGCGGAACTGCACGCCCTCAAGACGGGGGCGCTGCTCGCGGCATCGCTCGAAATGGGGGCGATGGCGGCGGGCGCGGCGACGGAACTGCTCGCGGCGCTGGGGGTCTTCGGCAAGGACATCGGGCTGGCCTTCCAGGTCACCGACGACGTGCTCGACGCCACCGCGACCGCCGATGTCCTCGGCAAGCGCCCTTCCGACGCGGAGATGCACAAGTCGACCTACGTCGCGCTGCTGGGTGTGGAAGGGGCACGCGCCCGTGCCCGGGGACTGGTGGCCCGTGCGACGGCCGCGCTCGACCGGGTCGGGTTGGCCGCTCCCCGTTTGCGCCAGCTTGCCCGCTACATTGTGGAGCGCAGGCGATGACGAAACAGCGGTTTCGGCGTGTCGGGATCATTGGGCGCGAGGGCTCGGGGCGGAAACGGATCCGGGCGGCCCTTGACGAGATTGCAGCGGTTGCCCGCGACTTCGACGCCTCCGTGGCGGTGGAACCCATGCTCACCGCTCTCGTTCCGGGCGGGACTCCGGTCGACCTTGAGCGCGACGAGATCGATCTCCTCATCTCGCTGGGCGGTGACGGCACGCTCTTGAGAGCCGCCCGCTCGGTCTTCGGCCGCGATATTCCCGTTCTGGGCATCAACCTTGGAAGCATGGGGTTCCTCACCTCGGTGTCGGAGGATGGGATTGAGACCGGCCTGCGCCAGGTGCTGGCCGGTCGCTACGCCATCGAGGCACGAAGGACGCTGGAGGCGGAAGTCCGTTCGCCCGACGGGGCGGTTCGTGAATCCTACCGGGTCCTTAACGATGTCGTGGTGCACAATGCCGGTGCCGCCCAGGTGCTCCTGCTCGACCTCTGGGTGGGGCCGCAGGACGACCTGGACGAGATCGGCAGCTTCTCCGGCGACGGGGTCATTCTGGCCACGCCTACCGGCTCCACGGCCTATTCGCTGTCCGCGGGCGGCCCCATTGTGGTTCCGGAGATGAACTGCTTCCTGGTCACGCCCATTCTGCCGCACACGCTGGCCGTCCGTCCCCTGGTCGTGCCCGGCCGTGAAGAGATCACGGTCACCGCCCTCGACCGCCGCGAACCTCTCTTCCTGACCGCCGACGGACAGGAGGGCGGCCCCGTGGGGCACCTGGACCGCGTAGTCGTGCGCATGGGTTCGGTGACCGTACCGTTGGTAAGGCTGCCCGAACACTCGTTCTTCGCCACGCTGCGCCAGAAGTTGAACTGGGCGGCCAGGCCCTTCGACGGCGGCTGACCCGTTCCGCCATGTCGGCGCCCGCTCGGCGACCCCATGTTCGGTGATCATGCTGATTGAGCTAAGAATCCAGAACTTCGCGGTGCTCAAGGACTTATCCGCATCGCTTCAAGCGGGACTCAATGTCGTGACGGGGGAAACCGGGGCCGGCAAGTCCATCGTGGTCGATGCAGTGGAGGTGTTGCTGGGGGGGCGCGCATCGGCGGGTGTGGTGCGCAGCGGCGAGGCGCGTGCGCTGGTGGAGGGCGTGGTGAGGGTCCAGGGACTGAACGAGGTGGCCGGCCTTCTCGCCGAACTGGGGCTCGAAGCCGAAGACGGCCACCTGATCCTGCGTCGCGAGGTGCGTGCCGAGGGGCGCAGCCGCGGATGGGTGAACGGGTCGCCCGTGACCGCTGCCGTCCTGCGTCGGATCGGGTCGCTGCTGGTGGATATCCATGGACAGCACGAGCACCAGCGGCTGCTGTCGGGGGACTTTCAGCGGGCGGTGCTGGACGCCTTCGGCGGGTGCGAGGAGCTGGCGGCGGAGGTGGAGGCGGCCTTCCGGCGGATCGCGCGTCTGCGGCAGAAGGCGGGCGCGCTCGAGGAGCGCCGGCGCGAACTGGAAAGCCGTGCCGACTTCGTCCGTTTCCAGCTCGGCGAGATCCTCGGCGCGAAGATCCGGTCGGGCGAGGACGAGGAGCTGCGCACAGAGGCCAACCGGCTGGCTAACGCCGATCAGCTGGCCCGCGAGAGCCACGCCATCCATGAGGCGCTCCAGACCGAAGACGACTCCGTCACCGACCGCCTTGCCGACGCGGCCGCCCGCCTGCGCCGCCTCGCCGACACGGATCCCTCCCTCGCGCCCTTTGCATCAACCCTGGAGGACGCGTACCACCAGGTCTCCGACACGGCCACCGAACTCTCGCACTACGCCGCCGGAATCGATCACGACCCCGCGCGGCTGGAATCCCTGCGCGAACGGCAGGCGCTGCTGGAACGGTTGCAGCGCAAGTACGGTCCCGCACTGGCCGACGTCATCGGGAAGGGCGAGGCGCTGCAGAGCGAGCTGGACGAGCTCGATGCGGCCGACTTCGATGTCGACGCCCTCAACCGCGAGCTGGATCGCGCGAAAGCGCAATGGGACACCGCGGCCACCGAACTTTCACGGAAGCGCCGCAAAGCGGGACAGAGGCTTTCCCGCGAGGCCATGGCCGCCTTCCCGGGGCTCGGTCTCGAGGGCGCCCGTTTCGAGGTGTGTTTCGAGGAGCTGGCCGCGGCGATGGCCCGGGGACGGGAGCGCGTGCGCTTCATGGCGACGATGAACCCTGGGTTTCCACCGGCGCCCCTGTCGCGAATCGCGTCGGGCGGGGAGCTGTCACGGGTGATGCTCGTGCTCAAGTCGGTGCTCGCCGGGATCGACGACCTGCCCACCCTGATCTTCGACGAGATCGACGCCGGGATCGGTGGGGTGGTGGCGGGGAGGGTGGGGGAGCGGCTGGGGGAAGTGGCGTGGGGGCGGCAGGTTCTGGTGGTGACTCACCTGGCTCGAATCGCCGCGCGGGCCTCCAACCACCTGCTCGTGGAGAAGGTGGCCGGGAAGGGCACGACGGTTACGGCGCTGCGGCGTCTCAACGGCGAGGAGAGGGTCCGCGAGATCGCGCGCATGCTGGGCGGCGACCCGGAATCGGCGCCGTCGCTCGATCATGCGCGGGAGTTGCTGGCTACCCTCCCCACAGCTCCCTGAAGAACCGGAAACCGGCCTCGATCGCCCCCGTCTTCGGCACGTTGCCACCGCTGCCCCCCACCACCCCCCGGTACAGCAGACGGATTTCGAGCGGCCCACCCGTCGTTCCGTCCCCGGCCGGCACGGCACGGTTGTACACCATCCCGAAGCTCACCCGGCTGGACGAAGCGCCGCTGTGCGGCACCAGGATCTCCGGGTCCAGCGCGCCCATTCCCTGTCCTGACCCCGGTTCACCCGTGCCGGACCTGGTGAAGCTGTCCCGTCCCTTCCTGAAAAAGCGATAGCCGGCCACCAGCGTCATCGATTCCACGACCCGAAACCACGGCGACAGTTCGACGAACTGGTAGTCCCCCGGATTCCAGTCCAGCTGGAGCTGGGAGGACATGGGGGCAAAGGTGAAGTTGGGATCGAAGACGCGCCGTTCGGTGGTTCCGGGCATCTGTATGCCGTAGCGGAAGTCCGCCCAAAGACCGAATCGGTCGGTCCAGCGCCCGTTCATCCATCCCCGGATCTCCACGTCGATCTGGGCATCGCCGGTGGCCGCGTCCAGGAAGTTTGCGGGATCGTCCTGCGTTCCGGTGGGAAGACGGACGCGTGCGCCCGCGCCGGCGATGACGTGGCGGGGTCCGTTAGGCGTCCCGGATTCCAGCAGCCGTGCATCGGCGCGCACCTCGATGTCTCCCAGTCCCCACAGGGCGCGCCACTGGCCCAGGGTGTGGGCCGCGCCGATTCCGAAGGCAGGGTCGGTGACCATTTCCAGGATCTGTTCGGTGGTGAGGAAGGCGTCCGCCAGGGGCATGGACGCCGGAACGTCGGTGATGCCCGCCGCGTCGAAGGCCATGGCCAGCGAGGCCAGACGCGCCTGGAGCGCCATGCCGCCGGTTGACGAACCCAGCGGCGCGAACACGGTCCCGTACATGGAGACAAGCCCGCTTTGAAAGCCCAATGCGTCGTCCAGCACTGCCGTGGCATTCGTGCACTCCGGAGAAGACGGATCGGTGGCGCAGGTCGCGTCGCGGTAGCTGCCGTACGCGTCGATCGATGTCCTCAGGCCCAGCAGGAAGCCGGAGGCCACACCGTCCCCCGGCCCGAATCCCGCGTTGGCCCCGATCGAATCCGCCGCGAAGTGGAAGGCTAATTCGGTCTCGTGCTGCACGGCGGGGACCACTACGCCGACGGTCAGCCAGTCGAAGACGCCTACATCGAATGACACGGGTACCCGGGCGGTGTTCTTCTCCATGAACGAAGTCATGGTCCCCAGGCTGATGCTGTAGTCGTCGCCCAGCGCCTCGCGCACGGCCGCCTCCGCGGGGCTCAGGAGTGGGAACACGCGAGAGCCCGCCGGGCCGGAGAAGGGGTCGCTCAGAGCCTCCAGCCCCCCTCTGGTCGAGGATCCTTCGGTCCAGGTCCGGTAGCGGGACGAGAAGGACGAATACTCCCCCCTGATTTCAAGCCGGAGCTTGCCCCGGGGGACCAGCGGCGAGTACGGCTCCTGGGCGGCGGCGAACCCGGGCGCGAGGACGACGCAGAGAAGGGTGGCGATCCTGGTTGAGGTACGGTGCACGGCGCATCCGGGTTGTTGTTGGCCCCGCGTTCGGGCGGCCGCTCCGCGGGGGATCCAGCACACAAGATAATGCCGCCCGCGCGGCTGGCGAACCGCACCCGGGAACCAGCCGCTGGCGCTTGACAGCATGTGCCCCCGCCCCTAGGCTACTGGTCCGTTTCGGCGGAGCTCGGTCCCTTGGATGACGTTCCGGGGAAGCCGGGTTGCCGCACGCACGGGTCAGAACCGCGGGAATAGCTCAGTTGGTAGAGCACCACCTTGCCAAGGTGGGGGTCGCCGGTTCGAGTCCGGTTTCCCGCTCTGATCGACGAATTGGCAGTTCCGGATGAGTCCGCCCGCATGCCGGGAGGGTTTTTCCGGGATTGCCGGGGGGCGACGGCCGTTGCCGGGCGCCCCCTTCGTGTCGGCGCCGTAGCCAAGTGGTAAGGCAGAGGTCTGCAAAACCTCCATTCGGCGGTTCGAATCCGCCCGGCGCCTCTTCAACTCCCCCGCCAACCCACGAACGGTTACGGGATCAGCCGCCGCGGATGCGGCCTCAGCAGGAATACCCCTTCATACATGCTGGTCACGATCACCGTGCCGCTCTCGAAGAAGGGGTACGCGGTCCACGCACCGACGAAGCCCGGCGGATCACCTTCGTAGGGCGTCGTGTCGAACCAGCCGATTTCCACGGGTGCCTCGGGGTCGCTGATGTCCAGGAGACGGAACCCTGCCTGGTAGTTGGCCTGGTACATCCGGTCCCCCTTCACGTAGAGGTTGTGGTCGGTGGCCCCGGAGGGTCCGTCCACGCTGCCCACCAGGACCGGGTCGTCCAGCTCGGCCACGTCGAAGATGAAGGTGCGCGTGTTCGGCGCGGTGCCCACCAGCTCGTCGAGTTCGTCGTCGAGGTAGTAGTAGCGGTGATCGTCGGTGAGCCATCCCTGGTGCACGTAGGCGAGCCCGGGATAGGTGGCCGTGCCGATGGGCGCCGGCGCTTCCTTGTCCGTGACGTCGATGATCCTGAGCGCGGTCTCGTTGGACGCGAAGCAGAGCTGTCTGCCGTGGAAGCGATCGTCGGGACCCCGGTAGACGACGCACTGCGCGTCGTGGGTGCGCCCCTGGTAGATGAGCCCCTCGGTGTCGGTGAAGCAGCCCGCGAACACGGGTGACTTCGGGTCGCGCACGTCCACCATGTGGAGCCCGCCCCCGCACGTCTGGCCGCCGCCGCTGGCCCCGACCGGGAAGGCGAAGCCGCTCTCGGGGTCAAGGACCAGGTTGTGGGCGCTGGCGATGCCGTCGTAGACCGCGTCGGGCTCGAACTCGGTGGGTTCGGCGGGCGCGCCTCGCAACCGCGCGAGGTCGAAGACGACCAGGCCGTGGTCGCCCGCCCCGTCGCCCGTGAAGAAGAGGTGGTCGGCGTAGACCTTGAGGTCGCGGGCGCCGCTGGGGTTGGCGGGGATCACGCCGACGTACCGGGGGCCGGCGGGATCGCTCACGTCGACGATCGCCGCACCGCCGCTTCGTCCCACCAGCGCGTACTCTCGCCCCGTCTCGGGATCCGTCCATCCCCACACGTCGCTGACCCGCTCCCAGGGTTCTCCCCCGATGAAGGAAGTGGGCAGGTAGGCCAGGAGATCCACGCCGTCGCAGGAGAAGCCCGCCGCGGCGCCCTCGTCGCAGCGCACCTCGCCATCGGCCACGGCCGCGGGACCCGCGCCGGGACGCAGCCACTCCGGTTCGCTCCACGGGCCTCCCGGATCGCGCCGGAACACCAGGGCCGCTCCGTAGTTTCCGTCCGTTCCCGGGGCGCCCAGAACCGCGGCACTGGTGCCGAGCGCGATCGCCGATCCGAGGGCCGCGCCCGGCCCGGCATCCGGCACGTCGACCGGCACGGGTTGCCAGTCGCCGTCGGCCAGGCGGAAACGGTACACTCGCCCCGACCCCGACCGCGCGCGGGGCGCCCCGACCCACAACTCGTCGCCCAGAATGGCAAGAGCGGTGCCGAAGTTGCCGGTGTCAGCGGCGCTGTCCGGTTCTTCCGGCGCTTCGGGCGAATCCGGCGAAAGCACCTGCTGGAACTCCCACTCTCCGTTGTTGAACCGCCGGTATGCGAAGACAAGGCCCGCACCGTGGTGCGCCCCGGGCGCGCCGATCAGGAGACGACTGCCTTCGACGGCCAGGGCGGCCCCGAAACGCGCGTCCGCCTCCAGCGAATCCGGGGGAGCGAGGGTGACGTTCCCCAGTTCGCTTTCCCGGGGACGGTAGACAAACACCCTGCCGTCTCCCTCCGTGCCTGGGGAAGAGACGAGTATGGCATCGCGGTTGACGGCCAGAGCCGCCCCGAAGTCGGGGTACTCGGACGCGGGGCCCGGCAGGGGCAACACGGTTGGAGCGCCCCACCCCTGGCGGCCATTCCACTGGAAGATGTACACGCCGCCGGGAGCGGCCCCATCGCCGGCGACCGAAATCGCCAACCGCTCGCGGTAGAGTGCGACCGTCCTGACCGGAGGCTGCAGGATCCGCATGACACCCGCGAAGTCCACCGCCGCGCCCCCCGGACCACTGGAGTCGGGTGAGGCCGGGCGGAAGATTTCGAGCCCGCGCTCGTACACCATGCCGCTGCGTACGTCCCGGAACACATGGGCTCCGAACCGGACATCCGGATCGGCCGAACCGACGACCAGCCGCTCCCCCTTCCACTGGATGGAAGGCGCCAGCCTGTGTCCGCTTCCTGCCGTACCGGGAGGGGATAGCGTCCCGGCCAGCACCCAGGCGCCCGATCGGTCCCGCTCGAACCGGTAGAGCGCGGCCGGGCCACGCGCCGCACCCGGTTTTCCGACGATCACGCTTCCCCCCGACACGGCGACCATCCGCCCGAATTCGTCCTGTGCCGAAGCGGGGGCGGCGGCCGCAAGGAGGGTGGCCGCCAGGAAAACGGCGCACGCAGCCGTCCCGCTCCCCCACATGGCGCCGTGCCGGCCCTCCGCCGCGCGGCCGCGCACCGTGGCGCGACCCATGTCGTGAACGCACATCACCTTGAACATCGATTCTCTCCTGTTGGATGGCTCAGCGATGAAGCTGTCGGTAGCTTTCCCTGCCGGCAATCCGCCGGGGCGGGATCGCAACTTCCGTCCTCCCCGGCGAAAACGACAGGCCACACCGCAAAGACGAACGCTTTGACGTACATACGATACACTCCAACCGCCGACGCGGGACCCCGGCTCGCGGCGTTGTACGACCGCTACGCCGACGCCCGGGGCAAGGTCGACAACATCCTGCGGATCCACTCGCTGAATCCGCCGTCGATGGAGCACCACTACGATATGTACCGGCACCTCATGGCCGGTCCGTCGCCGCTCTCCAGGGTGCAGCGCGAGATGATCGCCGTGACCGTTTCCGCGGAGAACGATTGCTTCTACTGAATCAACCATCACGGGGCGGGTCTCCGCAGGCTGACCGGATCGCCGGAGTTGGGCCGCGCGCTGGCCCGGGGCGCCAAGCCGCCGTCGCTCGAGGCGGGGGACGCCGCCATGCTCGCCTACGCCGTGAAGCTGACCCGCGACCCGGGCGCGATCACCGCCGGCGACGCCGAGGCGCTGCGGGACGCCGGTTTCGGCGATCGGGCAATTCTGGATATCTGCCAGGTCGTGTCGTACTACAACTACGTAAACCGTCTGGCCGACGGGCTGGGTGTGGAACTGGAGGAGGGGTGGGAGGATGAGCATTGTACGCTGACACGTCGGGAATTCGAGGCGCTGCGGGAGGCGGGATCGGCCACATGATCACCATCGATGGGCGGACGCTGACGCTGGAGCAGGTCGAGGCCGTGACGCGGGACCGGGTCGCCGTTGGTCTGGCCGAGGAGGCTGCCGAGCGCGTCCGGATGTCGCGCGCGCTGCTGGAAGGTCTTATCGAGGGGGATGCTCCGGTCTACGGCGTGAATACCGGTTTTGGGCGGCTGGCCGATGTGCGGATTCCGCGCGACGAGCAACGGGCGCTGCAGCGCAACATGGTCCGCAGTCACGCCGCGGGCGTGGGACGGCCGCTGCCGGCCGAAGAGGTCCGCGCGATCATGTTGCTCCGTGCCAACACGCTGGCCCGGGGGCAGTCGGGTTGCCGTCTGGTGGTGGTGGAGCGGCTGCTGGATCTGCTGAACCGCCGTGTGCATCCGATCGTCCCCGAGATCGGGTCGGTGGGTGCGAGCGGCGACCTGGTGCCGTTGGCGCACATCGCGTTGGCGCTGACGGGGGAGGGCAGGGTGGAGGTGGATGGGCGGGAGGGGGAGGCGGCGGAGTTGCTGGCGGGAGCGGGCATCGCGCCGCTGGAACTCCTCGAGAAGGAAGCGTTGGCGCTCCTCAACGGCACGCAGGCCACGACCGGGATCGGGGTACTGGCGCTGCGCCGTTTTGCCCGCGCCCTGGACACCGCTGACGTCGCCGGAGCGATGTCGCTTGAGGGGCTCAGGGGGACTCCCGACCCCTTTCGGCCCGAGATCCACGCAGCCCGCCCGCATCCGGGACAGGTCGAGAGCGCGCGCCGCCTGTGGGCGCTCCTGGAGGGTTCCGAGATCCGCGAGTCGCACCGCACCGACGACCCCCGCGTGCAGGACCCATACTCGCTGCGCTGCATGCCGCAGGTGCACGGCGCGGCGCGCGAAGCGTGCGCGTACGCCCACCGCATCCTCACAACCGAAGTCAACTCGACCACCGACAATCCGCTGGTGCTGTCAGCCGATTCCGGCGCGGAGTCCGCGGGGACCGGCGCACCGATGGGGGGCGGGGCGGACCGGGGCGCGAAGGACGCCACGCCGCCGCGGCTGGCCGAAGTCCTCAGCGGCGGCAACTTCCACGCGCAGGTCGTTGCCCAGTGCCTCGACCTGGTCGCCATCGCCGCCGCCGACCTGGCCTCCATCTCCGAACGCCGCATCGATCGCATGCTCAATCCGGATCTCTCCGGCCTCCCTGCCTTCCTCACGCCGAAGCCCGGCACCCGCTCCGGCCTCATGGTCGCGCAGGTCACGGCGGCAGACGCACTCTCCGAGATGCGCGTTCTGGCACACCCGGCAAGCGTCGACTCGGTGCCGACGTGCGCGTCCCAGGAAGACCACGTTTCGATGGGAATGGCGGCGGCGCGGAAGGTGCGCCGCACGATCGAACTGCTGGAGACCGTGCTGGCGGTCGAGCTGCTGTGTGCGGCCCAGGCCGTGGAGTTCCACCGTCCGCTGCGCGCCGGCACCGGGGTGGAGCGGGCTCTGCGGACGGTGCGAGCACGGGTTCGCCGGCTCGACCGGGACCGCGTGCTGAGCGGCGACATCGCCTCGCTGAGCGACCTGGTGGGCGAAGGCGCGGTAGCCCACCCCGACTTGTAGGCCGGCCGATGGAAAAACGCCCGGCAACGGCACTGATCGATCCACGGACCGCGAGGCCCCCACAGGAGAAGACATAGAGCATGGAACCGACGACGAAGGCAGGGGGTGCCCGTGGCGCCACGACCTCCACCGAAGATTCATCCTCCGTGGCCCCTGCCCCCGGGACGGCTACCGCACCCCACGACACCTCCCGCCGCCAGGCCCCCCGCACCATCCGCGCCCCCCGCGGCCCCACCCTGCGCTGCAGGGGATGGACCCAGGAGGCCGCCCTGCGGATGCTCATGAACAACCTCGACCCCGACGTGGCCGAGAAACCGGGCGACCTCGTCGTCTACGGCGGCACCGGCCGCGCCGCGCGCAACTGGGCCGCCTTCGACGCCATTGTGGCCACCCTCGAAACGCTCGCCGACGATGAGACCCTCCTCGTCCAGTCCGGCAAACCCGTCGGCGTCTTCCGCACCCACCCCCACGCCCCCCGCGTCCTCATCGCCAACTCGAACCTGGTCGGCCGCTGGGCCACCTGGGAGCACTTCCACGAACTGGAACGGCGCGGCCTCATGATGTACGGCCAGATGACCGCGGGCTCGTGGATCTACATCGGCACGCAGGGGATCCTGCAGGGCACCTACGAGACCTTCGGCGCGATGGCGCGCGCACACTTCGGAGGATCGCTGTCGGGGCGGTGGATTCTCACCGGTGGGATGGGTGGGATGGGGGGCGCGCAACCCCTTGCTGCGACCATGAACGGTGCGGCCATCCTGGTGGTCGAGGTCGACGAGGAGCGCATTCGGCGGCGGATCGAGACGCGGTATTGCGACCGTATTACGCACGATTTGGACGAGGCGGTCGCGTGGGTGCTGGGGGCGGCGGGGGAGGGGAAGGCGGTGTCGGTGGGGCTGGTGGGCAACTGCGCCGAGGTGCTTCCCGAGCTGCTGGAGCACGGGGTGATTCCCGACATCGTGACCGACCAGACATCCGCGCACGACCCGGTGGACGGGTACGTGCCTTACGGTTTCTCGATCGATGAGGCAACCGTCTTACGAAATCGTGATCGAACCGAATATCGCTTACACTCGATGAAATCGATCCGCAGGCACTGCGAAGCGATCGTGGAGATGATGCGGCGCGGCGCGGTGGCGGTCGACTACGGCAACAACCTCCGCGGCTACGCAAAGGAGGCCGGCTTCGAGGACGCCTTCGCCTATCCCGGCTTCGTTCCGGCCTACGTGCGCCCCCTGTTCTGCGAGGGCAAGGGCCCGTTCCGCTGGGTGGCGCTCTCGGGCGACCCCGCCGACATCCACCGCACCGACGACCTGGTCCTCGAGATGTTCCCCGAGGACGACCACCTCTGCCGCTGGATCCGCATGGCGCGCGATCAGGTCGCCTTCCAGGGGCTGCCGGCGCGCATCTGCTGGCTGGGGCAGGGGGAGCGGGCGCGCTTCGGGGTGGCCATGAACGACCTCGTCGCAAGCGGCGAGATAGGCGCCCCCATCGTGATCGGGCGCGACCACCTGGACACGGGCTCCGTCGCGTCGCCGTACCGCGAGACGGAGGGGATGAAGGACGGGACCGATGCCGTCGCCGACTGGCCTGTCCTGAACGCGCTGCTGAACACCGCGTCGGGCGCTAGCTGGGTGTCGTTCCACCACGGGGGCGGGGTGGGGATTGGGGACTCCCTGCATGCGGGCCAGGTGCTGGTCGCGGACGGAACCGCGGAAATGCGAACAAGGATCGAACGGGTGCTCACGAACGACCCCGGGTTGGGTGTGGCCCGGCATGTGGACGCGGGCTACGAGGAGGCGCTGGCGACCGCGCGGGCGACGGGGATCAGGATTCCGCTGGGCTGAGTGTGGGGTGGCCCCGTCCGGCGGTCATCCCGTCGGGCGGCCGATCTCCAGCGCGCCAACGGGTTCAGGCCGGCAGGCGATCGTCAAGGCCGATGCGACGGTTGCCGCCCTCGGTCGCGCCGTCACGACCCCATTGCCCCCCCACCCGCCGCAAAAGCCTCTGCCACCACCTCCTCACGCGGATGACGCCCGTCCCGCACCACCCATCCACCCCCCACCATCACGTCCCTGACCGGGTTGTCGGTCCCGGAAAACACCCACGAATCGAGCACGGCCGCCCCCTCGCGCCCCACCAGCGCCGGATGCCCGGCGTCCAGAACCAACACATCGGCCCGCCTCCCGCACTCCACCCCTCCCCCCTCCCACCCCAGCGCACGGCAACCATCCGACCACGCGTGCGCCAACAACGCCCCTCCGGCCCCCTCCAGGACGCCGCCGCCAGATCCCCCGCCAAACCGCTCCCCCTCCCCCTCGGTCCCACCCCCGCGGTCCCTCGACACCGATTCCGCCCCGTCCCCGCCACCCCCATCCCCCAACCCCCCCCGCCTCTTCGTCACCAGCCGCTGCCCATACTCCAGCAACCGCAGCTCCTCCACCGGACTGCGCGACACATGGCTGTCCGTCCCGATCGCGAACTTTCCCCCCGCCCGCGCGAACGCACCCAGCGGAAACACCCCGTCCCCCAAATTTGCCTCCGTCGTCGGGCACAGCCCCACCACCGCCCCGCACCCCGCCACCGCCGCGATCTCCTCCCGGCCAACATGCGTCGCATGCACCAGACACCACCTCTCGTCCACCGGAGCATTCGCCAGCAGCCACTCGACCGGCCGTGCCCCGCGCCGTTCCAGACACTCGCGCACCTCCCTCTCCTGTTCGGCGACGTGGATGTGGAAGGGCATCCGCGAATTCCCCACCAACCTCGCCAACCCATCCACTCCCGCAAACGTCTCCTCCGACACCGCCCGCAAGCTGTGTAATGCCCACCCCAACTCTGCCCCCGCCTCCACAAAATCCCCCGCCAACTCCTCACACATCCGCCCCGCCCCCTCCAGATCCAGCCCAAACCGCCGCTGCCCACCCTCCAGCGCCTCCCCCCCGAATCCCCCCACCTCGTACACCACCGGCATGTGCACCAGCCCGATTCCCGCGGTTCCCGCCGCGGCCAGAATCCTCCGGCTCATCTCGGCGGGATCGTCGTACCGGCCCCCGCCCGGCGGATGGTGCAGGTAATGAAACTCTCCCACACAGGTGAAGCCCGCCTTGAGCATCTCGATGTAGAGCTGCGCGGTGATCGCCTCCACGTCGTCGGGCGTCAGCCGCTCCAGGAACGCATACATCACCTCGCGCCAACTCCAGAACGAGTCCGGCCCCCGTCCCTCGGCCAGCCCTGCCATCGCCCGCTGGAACGAATGGCTGTGCACGTTGGGCACCCCGGGGACGGCCCATCCCGCCACCGTCTCGCACCCGTTCGGCGCGCCCCCGGCCTCGATCGACGCGATTCTCCCGCCCGCGTCCACCTCGACCCGGACATCGCGCTCCCAGCGCTCCCCCACCAGGAGCCGCTCGAAGTGGAAGGCACGGCGGGGGGCGGTCGTCGGCAACATTTGTCCTTGCCGGGCCATGGGCTCAGTTCCCTCCCAGGTCAGTGGGCCGGGTTCCGGACCGGGCGCGGATTGTCCGACCGGCCCAAACCCAGCCATCTTGCGACCCCGCGATCGCACGCGCATCAATCTGGCGCGCAACGCGAGCGCGGGGCAGGGGGCAGCCGGCGCGATCGGCGGCGAGCCCCCGCGCGACAAACCCAGACAACCCGACGGAGGCGACCGAAGCCAATGCCCGAACCCAGCTGGGACCGCCTCTGGACCGATGTCCATCTGGCGACCATGACCGACCCCTCGCTCGGCATCGTGCGAAATGGCGCGATCGCCGCCCGCGACGGACGGATCGCCTGGGTGGGAAGGGCCGCCGATCTGCCCGCGCCACCGGAGCGGCTCGCCGCCGAGGTGATGCCCTGCGGTGGCGCTTGGCTGACCCCGGGTTTCATCGACTGCCACACCCACATCGTCTTCGGCGGCGATCGCACCGGAGACTTCCGCCGCCGCCTCCGGGGCGAGTCCTACGCCGAGATCGCGCGGGCGGGCGGGGGGATCATGTCGACGGTGCGCGCCACGCGGGAGGCCTCGAACGAGGAGCTGACCGCGCGCGCCGCCGCGCGGGCAAGGGAGCTGTCCGCGTGGGGGGTCACGACCATCGAGGTCAAGTCCGGCTACGGCCTCGACCTGCGCACGGAGCTCCGGATGCTCGAGGTGGCCGCCGGACTGGCCCGCCACGTCCCGGCCGACATCTCGCCCACCCTGCTGGCCGCCCACACCCTCCCCCCCGAGTATGCCGGCCGCCGCGCAGACTACGTCCGCCTCATCGTGAACGAGATCATCCCCGCCGCCCTGGACCAGGGCCACGCGAGGGCCATCGACATCTTCTGCGAGAACATCGCCTTCACCCCGGACGAGTCCCGCGCCATCCTCGAGGCCGGGATCGAGGCCGGGCTGCACGGCCGTCTCCACGCCGACCAGCTCACGGACCAGGGCGGGGGCGCGCTGGCCGCAGCCGTGGGCGCCCGCTCGGCCGACCACCTCGAGTACCTGTCCCAGGGCGGTGTCCACGCCATGGCCGAGGCGGATGTGTGCGCGGTCCTCCTGCCCGGCGCGGCCTACACCCTGGGGGCGGACCGCAGGCCGCCCGTCGGCACCCTGCGCCGCGCCGGCGTGACGATGGCGCTCGCCACCGACGCGAACCCGGGGTCGTCTCCGATCACCAACGTCGGCATGATCCTCAATCTGGCCTGCATCCTCTTCGGTCTCACCCCGGAGGAGGCGCTGCTGGGCTTCACCGCGGCCGCGGCGAAGGTTCTGGGTCTGGAGGACGACCAGGGCCGGCTGGAACCGGGTCGCCGCGCGGACCTGGCACTGTGGCGGGTTTCCGACCCGGCCGAACTCTGCTACTGGATGGGCGCGAGCCCCCTCGAGTCGCTGGTCAAGGACGGCCTTCCGGTGGAGGACAACTCGTCCTTAAATGACAAGTGACCTTTACATTGTGTAAAGACCACTTGTCATCTGCGGGATGCAGATGAGGTTCGGAGGAAGAGTCGACCTGGTTGGGGTCAGTCCTTGCCTCCTCGCCTCGGGGGGGGCTTTTTTGAACTTCCTGAGCGCCGTGCCGGCGGCCGCGCCTTGGGTTTGGACGGTGGCCGTTTTGGGGCCGACGCCTTGGGCCTGGCGGGTGGCCGTTTGGGCGCTGATGCCTTGGGCGCGGGCCGCTTCGACGGTGCCGGGCGCACCTTGGGGGCGGGACGCCTGGATGTGGTGGGTCGCGCCTTCGATGTGGGGGTGCGGGTGGGTACGGGGCGTGCCGTGGACGAGGACCGTCCGGTTGCAGGCGGGCGTGCGGTTGGGCCCGACCGCCGCGTGGGCACCGGTCTGGCCGTGGACGTTGTCCGCCGGGTGCCTGTGGGCTTCGCCCTGGAGGTTGGTGTGCGGGTGGTTGCGGGGCGGACCCGGGTCGTGGTCTCGGGGCGAGTTCTCACCTTCGGAGGCGTGGCGCGCGTGGGCCTTGGCTTCGCGGTGCGGGTTGGCGTTCTTCGCGTCGTGGGCACGCCGGTTCTGGTGCCGGGACGGGTGGTCGTGGCCTTGGCTCCGTCGCGCGGACGGGCACGCCGCGCGTCATCCGGAGTCCGTCGCGTGCCGTTGTCGGTCACGCGGGTCTTCCGGGGGTCCTCCTTGTAGCGGGGACCGAAGAGGGGAGAGCCGCGGACGACGCGGTCGCCGCCACGGGGCGTCGCACGCCCACCCGGCCGGTATCCGCGGAGTGTCGCGTACCCGCCATCGTCGTACTCATCGTACACGTAGCGGACCCGGTTCCGGTAGCGGTATCCGTACCAGTGATGGCGCACGATCCGGTACGACGGCCAGCCGAAAAAGCCGAAAAACCCCCACGCCGGTCGGTGCCAGCCCCACCAGGGCACCGGGTAGTACGGACCGCAATCGAACCACGGGTCGTGCCAGACGTAACCCCAGCAGTCGTAGGGGTCAGAGCCGCCGTGATGGCCGTACCCAGGGTGGCCCGGGTAGCCCGAAGAGCCGAGACCCGCGGAAAGGCCGATACCCAGGTAGGTGCCCTGTCGTACCGGCTGGTGAGCCAGACCGATCCCGAACCCGGGGTGGAAGTCCGGGTGGGTCTGGGCCGCCAGACCGATCCCGATCGAAACGTGGCCCGTGAACTGGGCGGTGCCCGTCGCCGGGACGCCGAGCAGCGCGGCCGAAATAAGGACTCGTCTCATATGCTTCATGTCACCACCTCCTGCAAAAGGGATTCGCCCTCATCCTGATGCATTCGGCGTGCCAGAAATCGACACACCCATAAGCTGTTATTTGACAGTAATATAGCGCAACACGTCGCTAGGGGTGTTCGGGCTCGTGTCCTCATCTCCGGACAGGTGCCCCGGCAACCTGGGGACAGCCCGGACGCGCCGCCGCCGGACCGGCCGGCGGGGATCAACCGAGCGCGGAGAATCCCCCGCCACTTGCCAACGGCGCCACGAAAGTGAATGTTGATTGCATTGGCGCCGCGCTGTACCACCCTCGTGTGATGATGACCTGCGCGGCGTGCTTTTCGGACCCTCCGGCCCACTTCCGGGTGAAGTCTGTCGCTAAGGCTATTACCCGTGCGAAGGGAGCCAGCCATCGCATCAGGGGACCAGCAGTCCCGGCGGGGTCCGTACGACCGCTCAAGTTGGAAGGCGTTCTTCCGGAAGGTGCAACGACCGTGACCGATCAACCCACACCCGATAACTCCGCTGGCGCGCAGGGCAAAGCCACCGGGTCCGCGACCCCTGGGGCCCCGGCTCCGGAAGCCGGCTCGCCACAGGGGACGACTTCGGCTCCCGACCCGCAACCGGACCGTCAACCCCGACGGCCCCGGCGAGGGCGGGGTCGTCCACACCGCCGGCGGGGCCCTTCGCAATCGCACGAAGGCCCGCGGAACAGGGAGCCGGGGGAACTCCTCGGCATCCTCGAGGTGCTGCCGAGTGGTTCCGGCTTCATTCGTCGCGCCGACGACGGGTATGTGCCGGGGAAGAACGACATCTACGTCGGGTCCCGTCTCATCCATCGGTTCGGACTCCGTACCGGCGACGAGCTGGCGGGCATCGTCGGGCGCCGTCCCCGCAACGGAAAGAGTCCGCCGCTGCGCTTCCTGGACCAGGTCAACGGGCTCGCCCCCGACAGCGCGGCCCGCAGACCGGACTTCAACCGTCTGAGCGCCATGCACCCCCGCGAGCAGCTCAAGCTGGAGTGCGGCAGGTTCCACGCGGGAGAGGCGGACATGACCAACCGCGTCGTCGACCTCTTCTGTCCGATGGGGAAGGGCCAGCGGGCCATGATCGTCGCGCCGGCCAAGGCGGGAAAGACGACGATCCTGCAGGCCGTGGCCGAAGGGGTGGAGAAGAACCACCCGGAGTGCGAGCTCATCATCCTCCTGGTCGACGAGCGTCCGGAGGAGGTCACCGAGATGGAGATGTGCGGCTTCGGCGAGGTGATCGCTTCGACCTTCGACCTGACCCCCGAGCGCCACTGCCAGGTCGCCGAAATGACGCTCGCCCGCGCCCGGCGCAGGGTCGAGGCCGGCAAGGACGTGGTCATCATCCTCGACTCGATCACCCGGCTGGCCCGGGCCCACAACACCGTCGAGGAAGGCAGCGGCCGGACACTTTCGGGCGGACTCGACGCCAGTTCGCTCGAGAAGCCGAAGCGGTTTCTGGGCAGCGCCAGGCTGATCAAGGAGGACCAGGGGGGCGGATCGCTGACGATCATCGCCACGGCGCTGGTGGACACGGGGTCCCGCATGGACCAGGTCATCTTCGAGGAGTTCAAGGGGACGGGGAACAGCGAGCTGGTTCTGAGCAGGGAGCTGGCGGACCGCCGCATCTACCCCGCCATCGACCTGCGCGCGTCGGCGACCCGCAAGGAGGAGTTGCTGCTCGCGCCCGAGGCGCTCCGGGTGTCGCGCGCGATGAGACGCCAGCTTTCCTCGTCCCTCCCGGCCGAGGCGATGGACGAGCTGCTCCGGGTCATGCGCCAGACGGACACCAACGACGAGTTGATTACGCGGGCGCTGGAGAGGCTGTAGCAGAGTCCGGGAGCGTCGGTAAGACGGTCGACTTACCTGCCGGATCCCGCCTCGACCCGCTTCTTCAGCCGGTCCAGGCTTTCCAGCAGCTGTTGCCCCTGCGATTCGTCCATGGTCAGGGCGGTCCATCCCAGCAGGGGGTTCCACCCAAGTTCCGCCCGCTCGGTCCAGGTCACGACCGACCCGTCTCCCTTCGCCTCGACCGAGATCGTGCCCTCGAAGCTGATCGCCCCGTCCTCCACCTCGACCCTGTACTCGACACCCGACGGCGGACGCGACCCCACCAGGGCCAGCGACCCCGACCCCAGCCCGGGGTCGTCCCACACGCGCCGTGCCCCGGCACCCGCGGCGGGCCCCTCGAGGCGTGACTCCACCTCGCCCCACGGCGTCCACTCGGCCCATCGCTCGAGGTCGTTGAGCAGGGGGAATACGGCTTCCGGCGCGGCCTCGATCTCGACCGAGCGCGTCACCTCGACGGTCCCCGGAAGCAGGATGCCCACCACCACGAAGCCGCCTGCGAGAAGCGCCAGAATCCCCGCGACGATGACACCGGGGCGTGCCACCGCGGCGAGGAGCCGGGGGCGGGGAGCAGATGTCACGCGAAGAACCGGCGCAGCCGCGAAACCGCGCGCTCCAGCGTCGCGGCCCGCTTGCAGAAGGCGAAACGCACGAGGTTGCGCCCGTCCCGGGGCCGGTGGTAGAAGGAGGACCCCGGCACCGGAGCGACCCCGCATTCGCGCGCGAGGAAGGTGCTGAAGGCGGTGTCGTCGAGGGTGCTGAGCGCCGAAAAGTCCGCCATGATGTAGTAGGCGCCCTCGGGGGGCCGGCACCGGAAGCCGGCGTCGCGCAGCCCCCGGTAGAGGATGTCGCGGCGCTGCCGGTAGTCGCGCGCGAGCGTCTTGTAGTAGTCCCCGCCGAGCGAATCGAAGCCGGCCGCGCAGGCGTCCTGGAGCGGTGCGGGCGCACCGACGGTGAGAAAATCGTGAACCTTGCGGATCGCGGAATTCAGCGTGGCGGGTGCCACGATCGTGCCGATTCTCCAGCCGGTGACGCTGAAGGTCTTGGACGCGCCGGAGATGATGACCGTTCGGTCGCGCATGCCGGGGAAAGTGGCCAGGGGAATGTGCTCTCCATCGTAGATGATGTGCTCGTATATCTCGTCCGTGATCGCGAGGATGTCGTGCTCGGTGCAGATCCGGGCGACCGCGCCCAGTTCGTCACGATTGAAGACGCGTCCCGAAGGATTGTTCGGCGTGTTGATGACGATGGCGCGGGTCCGGTTGGTCACCTTGCTCGCCAGGCGGTCGGGATCGAGGCGGAAATCGGGCGGAGACAGGGGTACGAAGACCGGGGCCGCGTCGCAGAGGATCGCGTCGGGGCCATAGTTCTCATAGAAGGGTTCGAGGATGACCACCTCTTCGCCCGGGTCGATGGCCGCGAGCATGACGGCCGCCATCGCCTCGGTGGCCCCGCAGGTGACGGTGATTTCACGTTCCGCGTCCACGTCGAGCCCGTACCACTCGGCGTACTTGGCCGAAAGCGCGGCGCGCAGGCCGGGCGTTCCCCAGGTGATGGCGTACTGGTTCACGTCGTCCTGTATGGCGCGGCAGGCGGCGTCCTTCAGGAGCCGGGGGGCGGGAAAGTCGGGGAAGCCCTGTGCCAGGTTGATCGCGCCGTGGCGCCGTGCCACGCGCGTCATGTCGCGGATGACCGACTCGGTGAAGGTGTGGGTGCGGACGGCCGTACGCTGGCTCATGTCTAAAGCATAAGCGCAGCTTGGGCAGACAGCTAGTTGACGAGATGCCCTGTTTTTTGGTATGTTAGAAGTCTTCTCTTCACCCTGCGTCGACTGCCGATGAGCCCAACCCCCGACCGCGACTACCACGACGCGATGGAACGTCTGCTCGGCTGCGCCGTGCTGTTCCACGGTGCGGAGACCCTTGCGGATCTCGCGGAAATCGACATCGCGACCCTTCTCGAGCAGAGCGGACTCGGTGAAACGGCCGGCAACCTTGAGTGCATTGCCGCGGCCGATGCACTCCGGGCCGAGATCCAGATCGGCCGTGAGTTCGCGAGCGTCCTGGAGGGCATGGACGAACGGCGCCGCACCATTGCGCGCCGGCGTACCTATGCACGCGTACCGGAAAAGCTGGCGGTGCTGGGCGACGAGTTCGGGGTCAGCCGGGAGCGCGTGCGCCAGTTGGAAGTCAGGCTCCGCTGGGAGGTGGAGCAGGCCGCGTCGGAAACCGTCGAGAGTGCAGCCGCCTGGCTGGAGAACGCGGTGGGTGTGGCCGCCAGGCCCGAGAAATTCGAGAAGATTCTGGGCTTGCTGGTGAGCGACGCTCCGCCCCGGTGGAAGACTGCGGTCGAAGTGGCGATCATGAACGCTGGCGGCTACGAGTACCTGGACAACGTGGTCGGCAACGGGGTGTTCAAGGTGTTGATCGCACGGGCCCGGAGTGTTGCCCCCGGGTTTGCGAACGATGCGGGGGTGATCGACGAGGATGCCCTGCGGGTGAGGATCGGGGCGGTGGGGGTTACGGAGTGGGACGCTCTCGCGCGCAATGCACGGCTGGTACGGGTGCGCGGCAGCCTCGTCGTGCGCGATACGCGCCGCGCTCGCGTGTACCTGGCCCTGCGCGAAATCGGCGAGGCTTCCACGCGAGACGTGATCGCGGATGTCGCCGGGCTCATCGACAACTCGTCGCTGTCCAGCCTTCTCTCCTCCGACCCCCTCTTCGTCCGGTTCACCAAGGACAAGTGGGGCTTGAGCGACTGGGCCGAAGAGCCCTACGAGGGCGTGGTCGATGCGATCGTCAAGCGAATCGAAGAGGCTGGCGGCGAGACGAGCGTCACCTCGCTGATCGAGGATATCCCGGCTCGATTCGAGGTCCTCCCCGCGACGGTCCGCAACTACCTGAGCACGCGCAAGTTCGAAGTCGACGGCGACGTGGTGCGGATCGTGTCCGCGCCCGTCGCTCCGGACCGTGATCTTGGCGGGGCCCGCGACGTCGCGTGGTTGGCGGACGGTACGCCGGTGCTTCGCTTCCGGGTCGGTTTGCATCACCTCAAGGGCAACAGCCAGAAGGTGTCCGTGGCGGTGGCCCAGTACCTCGGCGTCGGGCTCGACGGGTCCGTGAAGATCCCCTTCGAGCACCCGCCCGGGGTGGACGACGCCTCGGTGATCTGGCGGTCCTACGATCCGAACGGGCCCGAGATGGGCCGGTTGCGCGAAGCGCTTCTGGAGTGCGGCCTGCAGCCGGGCGAAGAGGCCCTGGTGCTGCTCCGGCCGGAGGGGTTGCGTCTGCTCGACGACGGCTCGGGGCTGCTGGCCGAGAAGCCGGAGGTGTGAGGAGGAAGGCCGGCGAAGCGGGGCACCGCGCCGAATCTTCGCCGCAGCCGGACGCCGACCCGCGCCGCTGGCGCATCCTTGCACTGCTGGCGGTTGCCGAACTCCTGGGCATGTCGCTCTGGTTCACGGCCACGGCGGTGTCCGGCGAGCTGGGAGGGCGCTGGGATCTGTCGCCGGGGCAGGTCGGGTGGCTGGCAACCGCGGTCAACCTGGGCTTCGTGGGAGGGACCGCGGTCGCGGCGCTGCTGAACCTGGCGGACATCTTCCGGTCGCGGGCCTACTTCGCGGTTGCGGCCGTCCTGGCCGCGCTGGCCAACGCCGCCGTGCTGGCGGCTTCGGGCTTCGCGGGTGCCGTGGCGCTGCGCTTCGCCACGGGCTTTCTGCTCGCGGGAGTCTACCCCCCGGCGATGAAGATGGCCGCGACCTGGTTCCGCTCGGCGCGCGGGCTGGCCATCGGCACGATCGTGGGAGCCTTGACGGTGGGAAAGGCGATGCCGTACCTGGTCAAGGCCTTTCCGGAGGCGGGGGCGGAGGGGGTGGTGCTGGCGGCTTCCGCCGGCGCGGTGCTGGGGGCGGCGCTCGTGGCGGTCTTCTATCGTGACGGTCCCTTCCCCTTTACCCGGGGACGCTTCTCGTGGGGACTCGCCGCCCGGGTGGCGCGTCACCGCGAGACGCGCCTGGCCACCGCGGGGTACCTGGGCCATATGTGGGAACTGTACGCGATGTGGGCGTGGGTGCCGGCATTCCTGGCGGCTTCGAGCGAGGCGGCGGGGCACGGACATGGCTTCGTGGAGCTGGCCAGCTTCGGGGCGCTGGCGGCCGGGGGCGCGGGGTGCGTGTGGGGGGGATGGGCGGCGGACCGGATCGGGCGGGAGCGGGTGGTCGTGCGGGCGATGGCGGTGAGCGGGCTGTGCTGCGTGCTGATCGCGCCGCTCTTCGGGACGGCCTTCGCGCTGGTGGTGGCGGTGACGCTGGTGTGGGGCTTCTTCGTCGTGGCGGACTCGGCCCAGTTCAGTGCGCTTGTCACCGAGGTGGCGCCCGAGGGGGCGGCGGGTACCGCGCTGACGCTGCAGACGTGCGTGGGGTTCCTGCTGGCCTCGGTGACGGTTCAGGCGGTGCCGCTGGTGGCAGAGGTGGTGGGGTGGCGGTGGGCGTTCCCGGTGCTGGCGCTGGGTCCGGCCGCCGGAATCATCGCGATCAGGCGGTTTGCGCGTCTGCGCGCCGGCGGCGAATGAGCACGATTCCCCAGGTGAGGACGGGCAGGACGAAGACCGCGAGGTAGCCGTAGGTGATCATCCCGTAGCCGCGGGCGATGAGATCCGTCAGCCCGAACTGGGCGATCACCGCGCCGAGACCCAGCAGTGCCAGCGCCGCGGCCACGCGGGTTCCCGCCGGCAGCTCCCGGTCGCGTTCGGCGAAGGTACGGGCGATGCGCTCGTTGACGGCGTGGATCAGTCCGGCACCGGTCTCGACCAGGGTGCCGAAGAGCATGACCTGGAAGACGATCTGGAAGGTGCGCGAACCCAGCAGTTCCAGCATGTGATTGACCGGCACCGAAGCGGTCAGGATACCGGGGTACTCGCCCGCGATGGCGCAGAAGAAGAGGAGTGCGGGAATCATGGCGATCGGACCGGTCAGCAGTCCCGCGATGAAGGTGTCCCTGCGATTGCGGTGGTGGCGGATCGTGATGAGCACGGCCGGAAGCACGCCCAGGTTGTACCCGGCATACTGGAGACCGCCCAGGATCCAGCTCCCCTCGATGCCGCCGCCCGAAAGCGATTCCTGGATGGCCGGCCCGAAGCTGCGCACACACATCACGAAGAAGACGAGGTACACCAAGTACAGAACCCCCGACCACCCCGCGAACGCCCGTTCGATCACCCGGTTGCCGCCGAAGACCAGGAATCCCACGAGGGCCAGGATCCCCACCACACCCGACAGATAGGGGAGCCCGAAGGCCTCCTCGGTGATCGCTCCGGCGGCGGCGGCGATCACCGCCAGCACGATCATCATGAGCGCGACGTAGAGCACCTCGAAGGCCACCCAGCCGGGGCCGAGCAGTCTCTGGAAGAAGCTCCGGTACTCGTAAGCTCGGAACACCCGCGCGAACTCGTAGCTGACGATGCACACCGCGCTCCATACGGCCGTGGCCAGGGCCATCGCCAGAAGTCCCCCGAGGGGACCGCGCGAAAGGAAGAACTCGGCCAGTTCGCGTCCGGTGCCGTATCCGCCGGCGATCACCACCGACTGGAAGACGAAACCCGGGAGCAGGTAGCGGCGCAGCGTGTTCATCGTGGATCACCTCCGTGTGAGAGGGCAGGAAAGTACACTGGACATGACATTTTGTAAACCCGAGTTTACAGTGTGGTCTTGCGGAACTCCGTTCGAGCCCAGCAAACCCTTGCGGGCCACCCTACCGCCTCCCCTCCGCCACCCCCCTCGGAGCCACGCCCGCCTCGGCCCTCGCCAGCCCCCAGTCCACGAGCAGCGCCAGCACGGCCGCCGGAACCGCCCCCGACAGGATCATCACCGGATCGGAAAGCGTGAGGCCGGCCACGATCGGGTCCCCCAGCCCCCCCGCACCGACGAAGGCCGCAAGCGTCGCCGTCCCCACATTGATGACCGCCGCCGTGCGGACCCCCGCCATGATGACCGGAGCGGCCAGTGGCAGACGAACCTGTCGCAGCAGCTGCCCTTCGGTCATTCCCAGCGCCCGTCCGGCCGCCACGGCATCGGGGGCGGCCTCGATGATCCCCGTGTAGGTGTTGCGCAGGATCGGCAGCAGGGAGTAGAGGAACAGGGCCACCACGGCCGGGGCCACCCCGATCCCGAAGAGCGGAATCATGAAGGCGAGCAGCGCGATTCCGGGAATGGTCTGAAGCAGGCCGGCCAGGCGGATTGTACCTTCGGCCAGCGATCGGCGCCGCTCCAGCGCAACCCCCGCCGGGAGTGCCGCGAAGATCGCCGCCCCCAGCGACAGGAACACCAGGAGCAGGTGGCGGGCGACCTGCCGGGCCAGCTCCGTCCGGTTCTCCCACATGTGCACCGGCAGGGAGCGCAGCAGCGAGACGTCGCTCGGGCGCAACAGGGAGCCGCGAGGGTCGTCGACCTCCCCCTGCGGCCCCCGGGATCGATCGGTCAGCCCCACCACGCCAAGCAACTCCCGGGCCGCATCCGCAATGGAGGCCCCCTCGACCTCGACACGCTCATTCGCCCGGCGCATGTCCGCAACACCGATCCTGCCGGCCAGCCGGTTGAGCACCAGCACCGCTCCGGGGCGTTCCTCGTGGAAGTTGCGGCTCAGCAGGGGCGCGGCGTCGTAAGGGGGGAAGAAACCGAGGTCGTCGGCCATCACGGTCAGGTCGTAGCGGGAGATGCGGCCGTCGGTCGAATAGGCGTCGATCACGTCGACCGCCCCCGCTTCGAGCGCCTGGTACTTGACCGCCTGCAGGAGGCTGCGGGTTTCGCGGAATTCAATCCCGTAGGCGGCGGCCAGGCCGTCCAGCCCGTCCGCGCGTCCCAGAAAGTCGGGCGAGAACCCGCCTGCCAGTTCCGGCGCGAACTCCGCGAGCCCGGAGAGCGTGCGTATGCCCAGCGAATCGGCGTCTTCGCGGCGCAGCGCGATCGCGTATGTGTTCTCGAAGCCGAGCGGGGGAAGCCAGTGCAGGCCCCAGCGCGCTTCGTACTCGCCGCTGACCCGCCTGAACACGGCGGCCGAACCTCCCTCCGCGGTCTCGCCCAGGACCGCCGCCAGCCCGGTCCCGGTGTACTCGGGGTATACGTCGATGTCGCCCCGGATCAGCGCGCGCATCACCAGGTCGGTCATCCCGAGCCCCGGCCTCCGGTCGACCGTGTAGTCATGGGCCTCGAGGAGCTGCGCGAAGACCTCGGCCAGCAGATACGACTCCGCGAACGGCTTCGAGGCGACGACGATGGGCGGCCCGTCCTCCTGTCCACCCGCGGGCACCGGTGCCGCCAGCGTGACGAGCGCCACCCCGGTGAGGATGATGGCGCGCTTCATGTCGGCACGCCCGACTTCGCCAACAATTCCGCCGCGTAGCCGGTCGCCTTCCCGGCCATCTCCCGGGCGGGCGCCTCCATCACGATCCTGCCCGCGCGCATGACCGCGATGTGCGTGGCAACGCGCAGCGCTTCGCCCAGATCATGGGTGACGAACACCGCGGTCACTCCGGCGGACGCGCGCAGCGACAGGAACGCCTGCTGGGCCTCGTGGCGGGTGATCGCGTCGAGCGCCCCGAAAGGCTCGTCCATGAGCAGGATGTCGGGATCGGCCGCCATGGCCCGCGCGATCGCCACGCGCTGGCGCTGCCCGCCCGACAGCTCGCGCGGATAGCGCTCCCCAAAGACTTCGGGATCGAGCCCGGCCGCGGCCAGAGCCCGGCCGCCGCGCCGTTCGGCGTCCCGATGGCCGAGCAGGGTGGGGACCAGCGCCGCATTGGCGAGGCACGACCAATGCGGAATCAGCCCCCCGTCCTGCTGCACGTAACCGATCGAGCGGCGCAGCGCCACCGGATCCAGGGTGTCGACCGGCTCGCCCCGCACCACCACCCGTCCCCGGTCCAGCGCTGTCAGCCGGTTGATCGCGCGCAACAGCGTGGTCTTGCCGGAACCGCTCTCTCCCACCAGGGCCACGCACTCCCCGCCCCCGACCCGCAACGAGACATCGTCCAGGGCGACCGCATCCCCGTAACGCTTTTCCGCCCCCTCGATTTCGATCAGGGCCACGGCTCGCCCTCCCGCAGCGCACGGACCAGCATCCCGTCGTCCACATTGCCCCCCGACACCAGAGCCACCACCGTCTCTCCCGCGGTCACGGGCACCCGGCCATACATCAGCGCGGCCACCGCCGCGGCTCCCGACGGCTCGGCCACCAGCTTGGCGCGGGTCACCAGCAGTCGCATCGCGGACAGGATCTCGTCGTCGCTCACCAGCACCACGTTTTCGGCGTACTCGGCCACGTACCGGTAGTTCAGCTCCCCCGCCATGGGTGGCGCCAACCCGTCGGCGATGGTGTGGACACGGTCGAGGGTGGCTGCCCGGCCCTCGTCGAGACTCTTGTGCATGCCTGGCGCCCCCTTCGGCTCGACCCCGAAGACCCGCATGCGCCCCCGTCCGGTCAACCTTCCCATAGCAGCCAGCGCCCCCGCGATCCCCGCGATCTGGCCACCGCCCCCCACCGGCACCACGATCACCGCCTCGCCCGGAATGTCCTCCCCCACCTCGAGCCCGGTCGAGCCGTGCCCCGCGATCACCGGAGCCGCGTCGAAAGGATGCAGAAAGACGAGCCCGTCCTCGTCCGCACGCCTGCGTGCCTCGCGGAAGGCCTCCGCCGCGTCCCCGTGCAGCTGGACCTCCGCCCCGTACCCGATGGCCGCCTCGACCTTGGTCCGCGTGGCCCCCTCGGGCATCACCACGACTGCGCGAGCACCCGCCCGCCCGGCCGCCCACGCCACCGCCTGCGCGTGGTTTCCGGCCGAGATCGTGATCACGCCCCGGGCCCGCTCGCGCCGGCTCAGCGTCGCGATCGCGTTGAGCGCGCCCCGCACCTTGAAGGAGCCGGTCTTCTGCAGGTTCTCGCACTTCAGCAAGGGGGCCGAACCACTGGATCGACCGAGGGTCCGGAAGGGAAGCAGCGGAGTACGGTGAACGACGCCGGCCACGCGGCCCCTGGCCAGCGCGAAGTCTTCCCGACTCAGCCAATCCGTCATTCGCATCCCCCCTGGTGGACCCCGCCGGCGGGACGAGCACCGACCCGAACGGAGCATCCCGCCCGATTGTGTTTGCCTGTTCGATTCCATAACTTCGGCAGGCAGTACAACGTACGTCCCCCGCGCCAAGGAAGGGAATCATGAGCGTTGCATTTCGGTTCACTATTCTGTTTTCGGTTGCCCTCGCCATCAGCCTCCCGGAGGGAGCCGCTTCCGCGCAACAGGGGACCATCAACGGCCGCATCACCGACGCCGAAACCGGCGAGCCGCTCGCCGGGGCCTCGGTGGAAGCGCTCGGAGCGGGAGGCCCGCAGGGCTCCAACGAGGAGGGCCGCTTCACCCTGACCGTTTCGCCCGGCACGTATTCCCTGGTCGTGAAGCTCATCGGCTACGAGACCACGCGCGTCGACGACGTGAGCGTCCCCGCGGGGGGCAGCGCGGACATCGACATTTCAGTGCGTTCACAGGCCGTGATCCTCAATCCGGTGGTGGTCACGGCATCGCGCCGCCAGGAGAAGGCCCTGGACGCGCCTGCATCCATCTCGACCGTCTCTGCCGACGAGATCGCAAGAGTCGCGGCCGTCACCGTGGCCGATTACGTGGCGACGCTGCCCGGGATCGACCGGGCCCAGACCGGGTTGGCCCAGAGCACGGTGGTGGCCCGCGGCTTTAACAACGTCTTCTCGGGCACGTTGCTGACGATCATCGACAACCGCTATGCGCGGGTCCCGTCGCTACGCTTCAACGCCTACAGCATGTTCCCGACCAACGACCTCGACCTCGACCGCATCGAGGTCTCGCTCGGACCCGGCGCGGCTCTGTACGGTCCCAACGCCGCATCGGGCGTCATGCATCTCATCACCTCGTCTCCCCTCGACAAGCAGGGGTCGACGGTCTCGCTCGCCGCGGGGGAACGATCCCTCTTCCACGGCCAGTTCCGCACGGCCCACGCTCCGACCGAGAACTTCGGGCTGAAGATCTCCGGCCAGTACATGCAGGGCGAAGACTGGGAATACGACGATCCCAGGGAGGCGTTGGCTCGCGAAGCCGGGTGTCGGATCTGTATACGGGACAACTCGGGGAGTAGATACTCGGTTGACGCGCGCGCAGATTTCCGTTTCGCCGACGACGCCGAGCTCGTGCTCAACGGGGGAACCTCGAACCTTGCCGGCGGAGTCGAGATGACCGGCATCGGTGCCTTCCAGGTCAAGAACTGGGGGTACAACTACCTGCAGACCCGCTTCTCCAAGGGCCGGCTCTTCGCCCAGTACTTCCTCAACATGACGAACTCCGGAGCGGGGGCCGGAACGCCCACCGCGGAAGGCACCTTCGGGCTCCGCACGGGACAGCCGGTCGTCGACCAGTCGCGCACCATGGCGGTGCAGGTCCAGTACGGACTCGACCTGGGTTCCCGGCAGAGCTTCACCTACGGCGTCGACTGGCAGCGGACGGAACCCCGCACCGGCGGGACGATCAACGGCCGTAACGAGGACGACGACCTCATCGGCGAGATCGGGGGCTACATACACTCGGAGACCTCGCTGGGAGACATGCTGGCCCTGGTTGCGGCCATCCGGGTCGACGACCACAGCCGGCTCGGCGATCTGAACATCTCACCGCGCGCGGCCCTGGTATTCAAGCCGACGGAGCACCAGAACTTCCGCCTTACCTACAACCAGGCCTTCGGCACGCCGACCGCCAGCAACCTCTTCCTGGACATCATCGCGGCCAGGCTCCCTCCGCCGATCGACTTCTTTGCCGTCCAGGCGCGGGGAGTGCCTTCGTCCGGCTACACCTTCAACAACATGTGCCCGGGCGGGTTCAACTCGCTCTGCATGCGTTCTCCGCTGGCGCCGGGACAGCTACCCGCCAACGCCGCGCTCTTCTGGGACGGCCTGCTGGACCTTCTGGCCCAGCTCGCCCCCGAACTCGCGCCGATCGTGTCGTTCCTGCAGATGCCTGGTGCCATCCCCGAAGATCCGGCGATCGGTACGGTCCTCAGGCGGCTGGACATCAACACCCAGGAATTCAATCTGGACGACGGGCCGACAGCCGTCGACCCCCTGGAGCCGACCATCTACACCACCATGGAGGGGGGCTACAAGGGGTTGCTGGGAGGCCGGGTGCTGCTGGCCGCCGACGTATACAAGGCCAACATCCAGAACTTCGTCGGCCCGCTGCGCGTGGAGACGCCGAACGTCTTTCTCGATCCGTTGTCCACCGGGGCGTTCGTGTTCCACCGTCTCGGGCCGCTCATCCAGGCGGGGGTGATCACCGAGGCAATCGCCAACTCGATCGTCTCGAACCTGGCCGCCGCCCCCATCGGCACCGTCGTGCCGGACCAGTCCGAGGATCACAACCTGATGGTCACCTACCGGAACTTCGGCGAGGTCGACTACTGGGGAGCCGACCTGTCGGCGCAGATCCTGGTCACGGACCGTCTCCGAATCGACGGCAACTACTCCTTCGTGAGCGACGACTGTTTCGGCGAGGAAGAGGACGGAGACTGCACGGGGCTGAACGACATCGCGCTGAATGCCCCGCGCAACAAGGGGTCGTTCGGCTTCACCTTCGACGACCGCGCCGCGGGGTTCACGCTACAGGGGCGCGTGCGCATGACAAACGGCTTCCCCATGAATTCCGGTGTCTACATCGGCACGGTCACGGGTTACGAGGTGGTCGACGCGTCGGTCAGCTACGAGCTGCCCTTCCGTCGCGGAACCCGGTTGTCCGTGACCGCCAACAACGTTCTGAACAACATGCACCGCGAGTTCGTGGGAGCGCCGGAGGTGGGGCGGCTCCTCATCCTGCGGGTCCAGTACGACTTCTGACGACCACGGCGCGGTTGAGCCGGGGAGCGGCGTGAAGTCGGGGGGAAAGCGGCGGAGGCAGGCCATGGTGCTCCGGATCATCCGGGAGCACCGGATCCGGCACCAGGAGGCCCTGCGTGCCCGTCTGGCCGCGGAGGGATTCCCGGTGGCGCAGGCCACCCTGTCGCGCGACATCCGTGACCTGCGGCTGGTCAAGGTCGTGGGCGCGGACGGGAAGCCCCACTACACCCTGCCCGAGGAATGGGAGAACCTCGCGCCGCTGGATTCGATCCTGCCGACGCTCTTCGTGTCCGCCGAACCCGTGGGCAACCTGATCGTTGTCAGGACGCTGAACGGGGCAGCGCAGGCTGTGGCGTCGGGGATCGACTGGGAGGAGTTCGAGGGGCTGGCCGGGACGATCGCGGGGGACGACACCGTGCTCGTGATTCTGCGGGATGGAAGCGCCGCTCGGGATGTCGCGGTCGCGATCAGGGACTTGGCTGAGGGGGGCTCGCGGTAATACCGCCGCTCGTGCGCCGGGGCCGGCCCCACGGACTGGCGAGGGTTGACACGAGGGCGAACATGTATATTATTTCACTATCACTGCATATTATTACCACGCCCCGACGTCGTTCAGCGGGTTCGGAGCATGGGGATTGAAAGTACCGTACGGCCTTGGCGGGAGACGTACGGCCCCCATGTTCCGGCCCGCGTACGGTTTCAGGGGCACTCGAACAGGAATCGTTGCAAGCCGTGAAGATCGTACTCGGATACTCGGGGGGGCTCGACACATCGGTGATCGTGCCCTGGCTGAGAGAAAACTATCGGGCGGAGGTCGTTTGCATGGCGGCCGACGTGGGGCAGCGGGGCGGGGTGGACAAGCTGGGGGCGAAGGCGTTCGCCACGGGTGCGTCCGCCTTTTTCGGAGAAGACCTGCGTGAGGAGTTCCTGGCGGACTACATCCTTCCGGTGCTGCGCGCCGGCGCGGTCTACAGCCGGAAGTACCTGCTGGGCACCGCCATGGCCCGGCCGGTCATCTCGCGCCGCATGGTGGAGATCGCGCGCCGCACCGGGGCCGACGCGCTGGCCCACGGCTGCACCGGCAAGGGAAACGACCAGCTCCGCTTCGAAGTGTCCTTCGCCGCCCTGGCGCCCGAGCTGAAGGTGGTCGCGCCGTGGCGGGAGTGGGACATCGCTTCGCGCGAGGACGCCTTCGCCTATGCGCGGACCCGCGGGATCTCGCTCGATGGCATCGACGAGGAGAAGCTCTACTCCCGCGACGAGAACCTGTGGCACATCAGCCATGAGGGCGGCCCCCTCGAGGACCCCGCCAACGCGCCCGGGTCCGATGTGTTCGTATGGACGCGCGACCCCGTGGACGCACCCGATACCCCCGTCGACATGGAGCTGGGCTTCGAGGCCGGCTTCCCGGTCACGCTCGACGGACGGGCTCTTTCGCCTCTCGCGCTCCTGACCGAGCTGAACGAACTGGGATCGGAGCACGGGGTGGGCCGCGCCGACATCGTCGAGGACCGGGTGGTGGGGATCAAGTCGCGGGGCGTCTATGAAACACCCGGAGGGACGATTCTGCTCACCGCGCTCCAGGAGCTGGAGCAGCTGGTACTGTCGCGTGGCGCCCTGGCCCTCAAGGACTCGCTGGCGCCCCGCTACGCCGACCTGGTGTACGAGGGACGGTGGTGGACACCGGAGCGGGAGGCCATCGACGCCACGGTGGATTCGCTCATGGAGAACGTGACGGGAACCGTGCGCCTGCGCCTCTTCAAGGGACAGGCGACGGTCCTGGCGCGGCAGGCGCCGGTCTCGCTGTACGACCTGGACCTGGCGTCCTTCGGCGCTTCGGAGGGCTACGCGCACGCCGACGCGTCGGGTTTCGTGAAGCTGTTCACCCTTTCCCAGCGCGCGGTGGCGGCGCAGCGGCGCGCGCAGACTCCGACTTTGCCGGCCGGGGTGTCAACCACAGGCTGGCGGCCCGCCGCCGAGGTGGCGCACGCCCAGGGGGACTGACTCCCTGACCGGTTCGTCCTCTCCCTCCGAACCCGGTACGCCAGGCGACCGCGCGGCCCACGCCCTCTGGGGCGGGCGCTTCGAGGGTGGCCTTGCGGGCGAAATGGAGCCCCTGAACCGGTCCCTCGACGTAGACTGGCGCCTGTGGCCCCACGATGTCCGGGGAAGCCGGGCCTGGGCGCGCGGACTGGAGCGGGCGGGAATCCTGACGCGGGAGGAAGCCCGGCGGATCGACGCGGGCCTGGCCGAAGTCGCCACGCGGCTGGAGGCGTTGCCCGGTCCGGCGGGACTGCCCGAAGAGGACATCCACACCGTGGTGGAGCGCATGCTGATCGAAGAGATCGGCTCGGTGGGCGGCAAACTCCACACCGGGCGTTCCCGCAACGACCAGGTCGCCACCGCGTTCCGTCTCTGGGGGAAGGACGCGATCCGTACGCTACGCGACCGGCTGGCCGCGCTGGTCGAGGCGATCGTCAACCGGGCGCGCGAGAACCCGGACATCGTGATGCCTGGATTCACCCACCTGCAACAGGCGCAGCCGGTCCCCGCCGCCCATTGGTTGCTGTCACGCGCCTGGCCGCTGGTCCGCGACCTGGAACACCTGCGGGCGGTGCTGCGGGAGTGCGACGTTCTGCCGCTGGGCGCGGGGGCGGTGGCCGGCTGCCCCTTCGATATCGATAGGGAGGCGCTCGCAGACGATCTCGGCTTCGGCGGGGTCTCGGAGAATTCCATCGACACCGTCTCCGACCGCGACTGGACGGCGCGGCTGCTCTTCGGCGCGGCGATGACCGGTGTGCACCTGTCGCAGCTGGCCGAGGACCTGGTCCTCTTTTCCAGCAGTGAATTCGGGTTTGTGAGGCTGGGGGACGGCTACACGACGGGGTCGTCGCTCATGCCGCAGAAGCGCAACCCCGATGTGGCCGAGCTGACGCGGGGGAAGTCGGGACGGCTGGTGGGGAACCTGGTGGGAATGCTGACGGTGCTGAAGGGACTCCCGACCGGATACAACCGGGACCTGCAGGAGGACAAGGAGGCCGTCTTCGACTCGGTGGACACGCTCGCGGTGGTGCTGCCGGCCATGACCGGCGCGGTTGCGGGTCTGACCCTCGACCCGGGCCGTCTCGCGGCGGCGCTGGGCACGCAGATGCTGGCCACCGACCTGGCCGACTACCTGGTGCGGCGGGGGGTCCCGTTCCGCGACGCGCACCATGTGGCCGGCGAACTGGTTCGGGTTGCGGAGAGCACGGGCCGCGAGCTGAGCCGGCTCACCCTGGAGGAGATGAACGCGGTGCGCCCGGCCTTTGCCGACGATGTGTACGAGGTCTTCGACCCGGCGGCGTCGGTGGAGTCGCGTGCGGTTCGAGGTGGGACTTCGGTGGCGGCGCTGGCCGCCCAATTCGACGCGTTGGGCAGGGCGCTGGAAGAGGCTGTCGCCGGTCCCTGAAGCGTGCCCTCAGGGGACAAAAAGTATACTTAACTTTACATTATGTAAAGTCGGATTTACATTCCTATCAGCCCGGTCCCGGCCGGCTACACCGACCGCCCCGCCGCTTCCGCAAACGCCCCCAGTCCGCGCATCATGTCGGCGAACTCCTGGAACGTGAGCGACTGGTCGCCATCGGACGCCGCCGTCTCCGGGTCGGGGTGCACCTCCACGATGAGCCCGTCCGCCCCCGCCGCCAGCGCCGCATAGGCGAGCGGCGCCACCAGGTCGCGGCGCCCCCCGGCGTGCGAGGGATCGGCGATCACGGGCAGGTGCGTCTCGAGCTTGAGCCAGGGGATCGCCGCCAGGTCGAAGGTGTTGCGCATCTCGCCCCCGAAGGTGCGGATGCCCCTCTCGCAGAGCACCACGTCCATGTTTCCGCCGCTCATGACGTACTCGGCCGCGAGCAGAAGATCCTTGAGCGTCGCCGACATGCCACGCTTCAGCAGGACCGGCCGCTGCAACTGCCCGATCTCCCTGAGGAGCGCGAAGTTCTGCATGTTGCGGGCCCCGATCTGCAGCATGTCGGCGTACCCCGCGACCAGTTCGGCGTGCCGGGGATCGAGCACCTCGGTGACGACCGGGAGGCCGGTCTCTTCACGGACGCGCTCGAGAATCTGCAGACCTTCCTCCTTGAGGCCGTCGAAGGAATAGGGAGAGGTGCGCGGCTTGAAGGCGCCGCCGCGGAGCAGCGCGGCCCCCTCCGCCGCGACCGCCCTTCCCGTCTCGGCCATCATCTCCTCGCCCTCCACCGAGCAGGGACCGGCGGCGACCAGGCACGCGGGCCCGCCGAAGGTGCGGTTGCCGACCTGTACGCGCGATGTCCGGTCCGCCGAGAAGTCCCGTGCGGCCAGCTTGTACGGACGCATGACCGGGTGCACCGAGCGGACGCCCGGAATGGAGAGCAGCGACACGCCGGACAGCCGGGCCTCGTCTCCGATGCATCCGATGATCGTGCGGCTCACGCCCTTCGAGATGTGGGTCCGCAGCCCCAGCGACTCGATGCGTTCCCGGATGTAGTCGAGCTGGTCGGCGGTGATGTTCTTTCTGGCGACGATGATCACGGGTCTGTTCCCGGGACCCCGGGGGGTCCGGCCGTTGGATGTGGATGTGACGGGCGATGGCGAGCGACGCGATGCCGCGGCGCGCCAAGGAAGATGGCGAGTTCGTTCCTGTAGTTGAAGCGCCCAACTGGTGACCACCTCCGCGAACGGGTAGATTTCGCCGCTCATCCTCCCAACCCCCCCAGCCCCGCAGGCCTTGGCCCCCACCTCCGCAGAAGAGATGAAGAGCATGGCGGGACGCGACGCCGCGCGAAGCGTCGCATCCGGTATGCGTCTGGGCCTGGGCACGGGCTCCACGGTGGCCCATTTCCTGGAACATCTGGGCGCGCGTATCGCGCGTGAGGAGCTTTCCGGGGTGGTGGGCGTCCCGACCTCGGTGCGCACGGAGAAGGCCGCCCGCAAGCTGGGCATCGCCCTGGCCACCCTGGAGGAGATCGGCACCCTCGATCTGACCGTCGACGGTGCGGACGAGGTGGACCCCGGGCTCGACCTCGTCAAGGGTCTGGGGGGCGCGCTGCTCAGGGAGAAGATGGTGGCGCAGGCCTCGGAGCGGATGCTGGTGATCGTGGACGACTCCAAGCTGGTGGGGCGTCTGGGCGAGATCGCGCCCCTGCCGGTCGAGGTGGTGCCCTTCGGCCACGCGAGCCACATGGGGTGGCTGCGGGACCTCGGGGCCGAGCCCAGGGTACGGGATGGAGGCAACGGCCACCCCTACCGCACCGACAACGGGAACCTGATCATCGACTGCCGCTTTGCCGGAGGGATCGAGGACTCCGCCGGGCTGGAGCGGCGGCTGGCCCGCCGTGCGGGGGTGGTGGAATCGGGGCTGTTTCTCGAAATGGCGACTGAGGCGGTGGTGGCGGGGACGGGTGGTGTGCGCCGCACGAAAAGAGGTCAGTAGTGAGCATCAGGATCGCGCCGTCCATTCTGAGCTGCAGCTTCGCGGAGTTGGGACGCGAGGTGCGCGCGGTGGACGAGGCCGGCGCGGAGTGGATCCATGTCGATGTGATGGACGGGCATTTCGTGCCGAACATCACGATCGGGCCGCTGATCGCGGACGCGGTGCGCGGGGTGACGTCGCGCACGGTGGACGTGCACCTCATGATCGAGCACCCCGACCGCTACATCGAGGACTTCGCCCGGGCCGGTGCGGATGTGATCACGGTCCACGCCGAAGCGACGGTCCATCTGCACCGCACGCTGGGCCTGATCCGGGAGTTGGGCAAGCGTGCGGGGGTGGCGCTCAATCCGTCGACGCCGCTCGCGGCGGTGGAGGAGGTGTTGGACGAGGTTGATCTGCTGTGCATCATGTCGGTCAATCCGGGGTTCGGCGGCCAGGCCTTCATCGAGCAGTCGGTGGACAAGGTTGCGCGCGCGCGCAACATGGTGGAGGCGCGCTCGGGGGGACGGGTGGAGGTGGAGGTGGACGGTGGGGTGGACGCAAAGACCGCGCCGGCGCTGGCGGAGGCCGGTGCGACGGTCCTGGTGGCGGGTTCGGCGGTCTTCGGGCACCCGGGTGGTCCCGGCGCCGGTGTCGAGGCCATCCGGTCCTCGATTGCGGGGATCCACTGGTGGGGCGGGGGGGACTGAGGTCGTGCCATGCGCCGGTTAACCCACGAGAAGGAGCTGCCGTTCCCGGTCGAGCGGGTCTGGGACTGGCACATGCGCCCGGGTGCACTCGAGCGCCTCATGCCTCCGTGGGAGGACGCGCGGGTGGTGGGGCGCGAGGGGGGTCTTGGCGACGGCGGCACGGTGCATGTGAGGGTGAAGCGGGGCCCGGTGAAGATCGACTTCAAGGTGCGCCACACCGACTTCGAGTCCGGCAGGCTCTTCACGGACGAGCAGGTGTCGGGCCCGATGGGGTCGTGGGAACACCGTCACGAGTTCGAAGCCGCGGGAAGCGATGCCTGCCTGCTCCGCGATCGCATCAACTACGATCCGCCCCTTGGGGCAGCCACCGCCGCGCTCGCCGGATCCACCCTCGAGGGCGAAATGAAGCGGCTCTTCCGGTTCCGCAACCAGCGCCTCGCCCAGGATCTGGCACGTCACGCGGCGTACGACGGACCCCGGCTCAAGGTCGCGATCACCGGTGCGAGCGGCTTCGTCGGGTCGGCGCTGCGCCATTTCCTGACGACGGGCGGCCACGAGGTGTTGCCGATCGTGCGGCGCCGGCCGGACCGGGAACAGGGCGAAATCTACTGGGACCCCATGGAGCGCAAGATCGAGGGAACGCGGCTCGAGGGGGTGGACGCGCTGGTGCATCTGGCGGGTGAGAGCCTGTCGCGGGGGCGCTGGAACCCGGCCAGGAAACGGGCCATCTGGAAGAGCCGGATCGTGGGGACGCAGGTGATCGCGGACGCGCTGAACCGGTTGCGCGATCCGCCGCGCGTCTTCGTCTCGTCGTCGGCGATCGGGTACTACGGGAACCGCGGCAGCGAACGGCTCGACGAGCGGAGCCGGCCCGGCAGCGGGTTTCTGGCGGAACTGTGCCGCGAATGGGAGAGCGAGGCGTTCAGGGCGAGGCGGTCGGCGGTGCGGGTGGTCGCCCTGAGGACCGGACTGGTGCTCAGTCCGGCGGGCGGCGCGCTCGGCACGATGCTCCTGCCCTTCAAGATGGGGATCGGGGGGCGGCTTGGGTCGGGACGCCAATACGTGAGCTGGATCGACCACGACGACCTCGTCGCCCTGATCTTCCACACCCTCGTCGACACTTCGGTGCGGGGACCGGTCAACGCCACCGCCCCCCACCCCGTCCCCAACGCCACCTTCACCACCAAACTGGGTCACGCGCTCCGCCGTCCCACCCTGCTGCCCGTGCCGTCGCTGGCGGTGCGCGGCATGTTCGGCGAGATGGGGAAGGCGCTGTTGCTCGACGGCCAGCGCGTGTTCCCGGAGGCGGCCCGTCAGAGCGGTTTCCGCTTCGACTTCGAGGGCATCGGCGAATCGCTGGCCTTCCAGCTCGGCCGCGCCGCGCGCGTGCCGTAGAAGGCGCACACCACGGTGTCATCCACGAGCGCGTCCCTCGGTCGCGGCGACCTCTCGCCCGACCCCGTCGAGCAGTTCGGCCGCTGGTTCGCCGAAGCGGAGGCCGACCCGCGGATTGTCTTCGCGGAAGCGGTTTGCCTCTCCACGCTGGGCCCCGGCGACACCCCGGAAGGCCGGATGGTGCTCCTGAAGGACTTCGACGAGCGGGGTTTCGTCTTCTACACCAACCTGGAGTCGGCCAAGTCACGCTCGCTGGACGGGCACGCCCGCGCGGGGATGACCTTCTACTGGCAGCCGCTGGGGCGCCAGGTGCGGATCCGGGGTCCGGTCGAAGCGGTGTCGGCGGCCGAGGCGGATGCCTACTTCGCCAGCCGTCCGAGGGGAAGTCGGCTCGGGGCGTGGGCCTCGGACCAGAGCCGGGTGCTGGACAGCCGCGAGGCGCTTGAGGCCCGGCTCGCGGCGGTGGAGGCGCGCTTCGCGGGTGGGGAAGTTCCCAGGCCGCCCCACTGGTCCGGGTACCGCATCGTGCCGGATGCGATCGAGTTCTGGCAGGAAGGGGCGTCGCGGCTGCACGACCGTTTCGAGTACCGGTGGGGTGGAGCGGGGGGATGGGAGATGCGGCGGCTGTATCCGTAGGCGGACGTGTCCGGGGTGTTGCGGGCCCGTCATGCGGGATTACGTTCATATGAACCGAATATGGAGGGCATATGAACGATTCCAGGAGTCGTGTGTGCGGCTACGACCCCGCGGATCTCCCGGCGCGGCTGGTCCGCGAGGCGCGACCGGTATACGGTGACCCCGAGAGCCTGGAGGAGTTGCGCCATGTGGCCGAGGCGGGACTCCCGGTGGAGGCGGTGAAGGTGCTTCAGGCCGAGTTGAAGCGTTTCGGGGTGCGGCGCGCCTCCGAGTTCGTGAACAGAATCGTCCCCCGGGCCACCCGGAAACGGCGCAAGCTGCTCAAACGGGAGGAGGGGGAAGCGGTGTTGCGGGTGGCCGCCACTGTGGCGCTGGCCGTCTACGTCTGGGGTGAGGAGGAGGGGGCGGCCGAGTTTCTGACGTGTCCGCATCCGATGTTGGGGGGCGTGAAGCCCATCGAATTGGCCCTGTCGGAGGTTGGAGTGCGGCATGTGGAGGATATCCTGTGGGGAATCCACTACGGCTTGCCGGTCTGACTTCGTTGGAAGTCTACAGGATTCACAATCGCCGCTTCGCCGCGCTGAGCGGCTCGGGCGCTGCAGTCCGGGGCGGGAGATGGAATCCGCAGGGCACCCCCGTGGTCTATACGTCGGCCGCCTACGAAGGCGCCATGCTCGAAATGTTGGCTCGCGTGGTTGCGAGAGGTGTTCCGGCCGGCCACGTGGCGTCCCGGATCGTGTTGCCCGCGGACGCCACGGCGCACGCCTTCGACGAAACGGAACACCCGAACTGGCGCAGAAGGGTCTGCTCCCACGAGGTGGGGCGGGAGTGGGTCGACTCGAAGCGGTCGCTTGCCCTGGTGGTTCCTTCGCTGGCGGCCCGGCCGTGGGGCCGAAACGTCGTGTTGAATCCGGCCCATCCCGACTATGCGCGGGTGCGGGTAGCCGAGGTGGTGGACGTGCGCTGGGATCCCCGGCTGTACTGACCCCGGGGGTGTGCCCCAACCCCGCCCGGCGGTATCATCCACGTCCACCCAATCCCCCCTTCACCCAACCCCGGAGTCAACGTCTTGCAATACGCCCGTCTCGGCGACAGCGGCATGATCGTGTCACGCATCGCGCTCGGCTGCATGAGCTTCGGCAGCCGCGAGTGGCGCCCCTGGATTCTCGAGGAGGAAGAGGCCATGCCTTTCTTCCGGCGCGCCGTCGAACTCGGCATCAACTTCTTCGACACGGCCGACGTGTATTCGCTCGGGGTGAGCGAGGAGATTACCGGGAAGGCGGTGCGCGAATTCGCGTCGCGGGACGAGGCGGTCGTTGCCACCAAGGTCAAGATGCGGATGGGACCGGGGCCGAACCGGGGCGGGCTGTCCCGCAAGCACATTGTCCAGTCGTGCGAGGCGTCGCTGAGGCGGCTCGGTGTGGAGCGGATCGACCTCTACCAGATCCACCGCTGGGACGCGTACGCACCGGTCGAGGAGACGCTTTTGGCGCTGGACCAGCTGGTCCACCAGGGGAAGGTTCTCTACCTGGGCGCGTCGTCGATGTACGCGTGGCAGCTCATGAAGATGCTGTCGGTGTCGGAGCGAAACGGCTGGGCGCGCTTCGTCTCCATGCAGAACCACTACAACCTCGTCTACCGCGAAGAGGAGCGTGAGATGATGCCGCTCTGCGCGGCGGAGGGAATCGGGGTGATCCCGTGGTCGCCGTTGGCGCGGGGGCTGCTGACGGGGAAGCGCAGGCGCGGGGAGCAGGCTGCCTCGCTCCGGGACGCGAACGACGACCTGACCGGCGAACTTTACGATCACGAGAACGACTGGGACGTGGTGGACGCGACGGTGCGGGTGGCCGGGCGGCGGGGCGACGAGCCGGCGCAGGTGGCGCTGGCGTGGCTGCTGTCGCGGCCGGCGGTGGTGGCGCCTGTCGTGGGGTTTACGCGGGTGGAGCAGATCGACTCGGCGTGCGCGGCGGTGGAGGTGACGCTGACCGGGGAGGAGTGCGCGGAGATGGAAGCGCCGTACAGGCCGCACGCGGTGCGGGGGTGGCTGGACGGGCCGGTGCAGTTGCCGGGGATCAGTTCGTGACGGGTCGGGGGAAGGGTGGGGTTGGCGAAGGCGACAGTGGGGCTGGTGGAGGAGGGGCCCGGGGGTCGGGCATTCCCGGTCTGACGCTGACCCGGGCCGACTTCGAGGCTGCTCGCCGCCACGTGGCCCCGCATGTGTACCGGACCCCGATGCTGACCAGCCGGTCGCTGAGCGAGGCGTGCGAGCTGGATGTGCGGCTCAAGGCCGAGCTGTTTCAGCGGGGCGGTTCCTACAAGGTGCGGGGGCCGCTGAACAAGATCGCGCGGCTGACCGACGAGGAGCGGGCAAGGGGTGTAGTCTGCTCGTCGGCCGGGAATCACGCGCAGGGTGTGGCGATCGCGGCGCGGCACTACGGCGTGCGCGCGGTCGTGGTGATGGCCGAGAACGCGACACGCTCCAAGATTGCGGCTACGAAGGGGTATGGGGCCCGGGTCGTGCTGCACGGCAACATCTGGGACGAGGCCAACGAGAAGGCGCTTGAGTTGGTGGAATCAGAAGGCTTCACCTATATCCATCCATTCGACGATCCCGATCTGATCGCGGGGCAGGGCACCGTCGGCCTGGAGATCATGGACCAGTTGCCCGAGGCCGAAGTGGTGGTTGTGCCGATTGGGGGCGGTGGGCTCATCTCCGGGATCTCGATGGCGGTGAAATCGGTGAAGCCTGGTATCCGCGTGATTGGGGTCGAGTCGTCGGGAGCGCCGGCCATGAAGCGCAGCGTGGAGTCGGGCGGGTGCGTAACGCTCGATGAGATCGGCTGCATCATCGACGGGTTGCGTGTGATGCGGGTGGGGGATCACACCTGTTCCGTGGTCTCCCGCTTCGTCGACGAGATCGTGACGCTTCCCGACGAGCGGATCTTCGATGCCGTGCTCTGGCTGATGACGAGGGCGAAGCTGGTGGTGGAAGGCGCTGCCGCATCGCCGGTGGGGGCGCTGCTTGAGGGACTGGTGGATGCGCCCCCCGGAACGAAGACGGTCTGTGTGCTGAGCGGGGGGAATCTGGATGTGGAGAAACTGCGCGGCATGTCCTGGAACTAGCCCGTGTATGGGGATTCAACCGTGGACCGGGGCGTTGAGGACATGAGCGGAACGCCGGACACAGGGACGCGAAGTGACCCGGCCGGGAGCGGGAACCGCCCGGCGGGACCCGCAGGCGAAGGCGAGGCCCGGTTCATGGTACGGTTGGCGGCCGAGATCGCCAGCAAATCGAACCGCACTCGGCGTCGATTTCATAAACAGTTGGTGGTCAACCTGAAGGATGCGCTGACTTCCAGCGGTACTCAAGCTACGGTGCGCGACCGTTGGAGCCGTCTTTTCGTGACGGTTCCCGGCGCGGAGGTCATGTCGGCGGCGACGCGCGTGTTCGGGATCAGTTCCTTTTCCGAGGTGGACGCCGTGGTGCCCGCCGACCTCGAGACGATCGTGCGGGCCGGGCACGAATCGTACCGTGAGGCGGTGACCGGGCGCCGCTACGCGGTCGCCGCGCGCCGCACCGGCCGGCAGTCGTTCTCGTCACGGGATGTCTGCGTGCAGCTTGGCGCGGCGCTCAACCCGTACGGCACCGTCGATCTGACTACGCCCGAAGTCACCGTATCGGTCGAGGTGCGTGACCACCGGGCCTACCTCTTCTCACGGCGCACCGAGGGGCCGGGTGGTCTGCCTCTGGGGGTGCAGGGGCGGGCGGTGTGCCTCATATCCGGCGGCTTCGACTCGGCGGTGGCGGCGTGGCTGCTCCTCAAGCGGGGCGTTGCCCTCGACTACGTGTTCTGCAACCTGGCCGGGCCGGCCTTCGAGAGATCCGTCGTTCAGGTCACCAGGGTACTTGCGGACCGCTGGAGCTACGGTGACCGACCCCGCATGCACATCGTGGACTTCGGCGACGCCGTGCGCGACCTCCAGGACCAGGTTACGCCCCGGTACTGGCAGGTCGTCCTCAAGCGGCTGATGTACCGCGCGGCCGAACAGGTGGGCGCGGAGGTGGGCGCGGACGCGCTCATAACCGGGGAATCGCTCGGGCAGGTGTCGTCCCAGACGCTGCGCAACCTGCGCGCGATCGAGGCCGCGGCGACGCTGCCGGTCCTGCGCCCGCTCGTGGGGTTCGACAAGGAAGAGATCATCCGGATTGCGAAGCGGATCGGGACCGCCGCGCTCTCCGCCCGGGTTCGCGAGTACTGCGCGATCCTTGAGGGCAAACCGGTCACGGCGGCGAAGGTGATTGCGGTGGACCGGGAGGAGGCGCCGCTGGATCTGGAACTCGTGGACCGGGCGGTGGCGCAGCGCAGGGTGCTGGATGTTCGGGGTGTGGACGATGCAGACCTGAATCGCGACTACCTCTGGACGGACGAAGTGCCCAAGGACGCCCGCTTAATCGACTGCAGGCCCGCGCACCAGGACGATGGATGGCGGCACCCCGGCTCTCGGCGGGTCCTGCCGCTGGATTTTCCGAAGCTTGCGGGCTCACTGAGCAAATCCAATCTTTATGTCCTGTTCTGCGACAACGGGGTCCAGTCCGGGCAACTTGCAAACATTCTACAGGCAGTGGGGTATGAGGCATACGCACTCAGGGGTGGAACGCGGTTGCTGCGACGGGGATTCAAATCGGTCTCCACCGGTCTCGGCATTGACTCGGGAAAACCTCGTACCTCCATGTGAAGCCTTTGCCGTCCGCGCGACTCTGGCTCTCACCGCGGTCGCGCTCCTTGGAGCTTGCGAAGATCCACAGCCCCCGGTCGCGTGCAGGACCCTGCCCGACCAGACCATGCATGTGCATCAGGACCGTTTCGTCTCCCCGTGTTTCCAGGATCCGGAGATGGGTGAGATCACGTTGAGCGTGGAGTCGTCGGACCCGCAGGTCGTGACCGCGGAGCTGGTGGCCCACCTGATCGCGATCAAGGCAATATACACCGGGAGCGCGATCGTCACGGTGACCGCCACGGATCCCGACCTGTTGGCGACCTCGGCGAGCTTCACCGTCCACGTGCCCAACCGGCCGCCCTGGAGGCGAGGGAGGATACCGGATGCGCTCCTGTTTCCTGGACGCACGGCCGTGCGGACGATCTCCCTTTACTTCACCGACCCGGACAACCAGGAGTTGACCTACACGGTCGAGTCGTCGGATCCGACGGTTGTATCGACCTCGCAGAACCTAAACATCGTACGCCTCCACGCTCACGACGAGGGTTCCGCGACCCTGACGGTGACGGCGGCGGATCCCTTCGGGGACACCGTCTCGCAGGAGATGATGGCCACCGTCAAAACCCCCGTCCAGATGCTCCGGGACGATTTCTCAACGGGTGAGAGCATTCACGATTGGGAACTGGGCAGCAGTGCCGATGCGACGATCACTCACGGAAGCTTGCGGCTCTACAACGTTGTGGCCGGGCTTCTGGGATGGGCCGAAACCCAGGTTGCGGCGGATGCATGGGAAGCCTCGGCGAGAATGGGGAGTGCGACGGACAGCGTCTTTGCGGCGCTTGTGGCTGGAGTCGACCACATGCGGTACAAGGCCTACCTCCTCCAGATCGGAATGGACGACGACATCTTTGTCGACCTCTTTGGGCGGACGAATTATCGGCTTTTCCTGCTCGACGCCGAACGGGGGACCTGGGTATACAGGGATGGCTGGTACGGGATGGCGGACGAAATCGCCGACGTGGGGAAGTTCACGGAAGTCACGCTTACCGCCCAGGGTGGAGATTTGGCGGTATATGCCCAGTCGCGCGAGCTGTTTCGGGTGAGTCTGGATCGTCTGCAGCTGTCTGGCGAGTTGACCTACCTGGCACTTGCGAGCTGGCCCAAGTGCTGTGACACGGGTCATGCCGCCATCGTGGACTGGGTCGAGTTGAGAGGAGCTCGCGCGCATGGCGCGTCGATGGAGGGAGGCGGGACCAATGGCGACCTGGCCGGACGATTGCCGGGGACGGGGCTTCGCGAGGCCATGCTCTCGACGACCGTCCAGAGATTCGACCGTGACCAACAGGTGTCGCGCGCTTCCGGAAAGAGGGAGTAGGCGAACCTTTCCACGCCATCTTCTTCGAACGGGAATCGCATCCGGGACGGTACGGGTCGCCAGCCTTTTCACAACGCAGTGGCAGCCTTAAGATTGGTTATCTGTAGCCTACACATTGGTTTCCAAGGTTCCGCTCCCTGTTGCTCCTCCGATGAATACCGCCGCAAATCCCCCTTCGTCGTGCCTTGCCGGCCCGGCGCCTCGCCGGGCTCGATGCTCGTATGGCCTTTTCCACGGCCTGCTGGCAGCCCTCGCGGTGGCTGCCTGCGAAGGCAACCCCATCCCACCGGATCTGAACGCGTCGCCCCGGCTCGCCGGCCCGATCCCGCACCAGGTCGTGGAGGATTCGGTTGCGCTGGACCTCACGACACACTTTGTCGACCCGAACGGGGATGCGCTGACCTTCACGGCCACCTCTTCCAACACCGCGGCGGTGCAGACGCATCTGGTCGGCGCGATCGTCACGCTCGTTGCGATCGTCAAGGGATCGGCGACGGTTACGGTCACCGCGACCGATCCGGACGGAGCGACCGCAACGTATGGATTCCCGGCAACGGTGCCGAACCGCGCGCCGCGCGTCGTGATCTCATTCCCCGACATCGAAGCGTTCGCGGAAGACCGGGTGGTGACCCGGGTGGGGGGACACTTCACCGACCCGGACCACGACTCGCTCACCTTTTCCGCGGAGATTTCCGACGCCGCCGTTGCGACGGTCGAGCTGGCCTGGGACAAGCTCCGGGTGTGGGCAAACGCGCCGGGAATGGCGACGATTGCGGTGACTGCGACGGATACGGAAGGGCTCGCGACCACCCAGGAGTTCGTGTTGACGGTTCCGAACCGGGCACCGCGGGCGACGGAGCCGCTTCCCGGCATCGAGGTGGAGGTGGGGGAGGAGGCCACCCTGAGGGTGTCAGGTCATTTCATGGACCCGGACGGGGAAGAGCTCACATACGCGGCCGGATCGTCGGAGGCCGGGGTGGCCGGGGTGGTCGTCTCGGGTGACGAGGTGACGGTGAGAGCCGTCGCGAAGGGGATCGCGACGATCACGGTGACGGCGACCGATCCCGGTGGGTCGGTGGCCGTGCAGGATTTCCCGGTGACGGTTCCGAACCGGGCGCCACTGGCGGTGGACACCCTGCCGGACATCGAGGTGGAGGTAGGCGGCGAAGCTTCAGCGACGGTGTCGGGGTATTTTGCGGACCCGGACGGCGACTCTCTCACATTCGCGGGCGGGTCCTTTGACGAGGCTGTCGCAACGGTCAGCGCCATCGGTGACCGGTTGACGGTGCGCGCCGTCGCGAAAGGGATGTCCGCGATCACGGTGACGGCGGAGGATCCCGAGGGGCTCACGGCGGTTCTGGCTTTCGAGGTGAGGGTCCCGAACCGTCCACCGCTGGTGACAGGGATGCTCCCCGATACGAGCGTAGAGGTGGGCGAAGCGGCCGGAGCCGACCTGACGGAGCACTTCACGGAGCCCGATGGCGACGAGCTGGTCTTCGCGGCCGAGTCGTCGGATCCCTCCGTGGCCACCACGAGCGTCTCCGGTAACCGGATGACGGTTGAGGCCGTTGCCAAGGGTGTGGCGACGGTCACGATCACCGCGGCTGACTCCGAAGGTCTGGCGGTTGAACAGGGCTTCCTGGTTACCGTTCCGAACCGCCCGCCGCTGGGGACACACCCCATCCCCGACTTTGAGTTGGAAGTGGGTGAGGAGTCGGCCACGGACCTGACGGAGCACTTCGCGGATCCGGACGGGGACACGCTTCATTTCGCGGCGGAGTCCTCGGATTCCACCGTGGCAGTCGTAGACGTCTCCGGAGGCCGGGTGACGGTGGGCGCCTTGGCGCGGGGCACGGTGACGGTGATGGTGACGGCTTCGGACCCCGAGGATCTGGCGGCCACGGGAATCTTCCGGGTGACGGTTCCGAACCGGGCGCCGCTGGCGGTGGACACGATGCCGAACGTCGAGGTGGAGGTGGGTGGCGAAGTGTCATTGCGGCTGTCGCGTTACTTTGCGGACGCGGATGGGGATGCGCTCGCCTTCACCGGTGCGTCATTCGACGAATCCGTCGCTACGGCCAGCGTCAGCGACGACCGGTTGACGGTGGGCGGCGTTGCGAAGGGGATTTCCGCGATTACTGTGACAGCAGAGGATCCGGAGGGACTGACCGCGGTCCTGGCCTTTGAGGTTAGAGTGCCGAACCGTCCACCGCGGGTGAACGCGATACTGCCCGGCAAGAGTGTCGAGGTGGGCGAAACCGCCTCTGCCGACCTGGCGGAGCACTTCACGGAGCCCGATGGCGACGAGCTTGTGTTCGCGGCGGAGTCGTCGGATCCCGCCGTGGCCACGGCGGACATCTCCGGCAATCGGGTGACCGTTGGGGCCCTTGCCAAGGGGGTGGCGACGATCACGATCACCGCGGCAGACCCCGACGGCCTGGCGGTTGAACAGAGTTTCCTGGTCTTGGTCCCGAACCGGGCACCGCAGGGGACGCGCGCGCTCCCGGACCTCGAATTGCAGGGTGGCGAGGAGTCGGCTACGGACCTGGCGGAGCACTTCGCGGACCCGGATGGGGACATGCTCCGTTTCACGGCGGAGTCCTCGGATTCAAGCGTCGCGGTCGCGGACATCTCCGGGGACCGGGTGACGGTGCGGGCCCTGGCGCGGGGCACGGTGACGGTTACGGTTACGGCATTGGACCCCGAGGATCTGACGACCACGGCGGTCTTCCGGGTGACGGTTTCGAATGGCGCGCCGCAGGTCCACACTCCGATGCCCGGTCGCCGCCTGGAAGCGGGCGGGGTGATCGAGATGAGCCTCCTGGACCACTTTTCGGATCCCGACGGCGACTCGCTGATTTTCAGGGCCCGGTCGTCCGATTCGTCGGTGGTCTCGGTCGACTTGGCCGGTAGCGGATTGACCATCAAGGCGATGACGAAGGGCTCGGCGCAGATCATGGTCACGGCCATTGATCCCGCGAGTCTGGAGACGAAATCGAACTTCACCGTTCGGGTACCGAACCGGGCGCCGCGGACCGTGCGAAACATCGGCGATCGGAGGATTGCCAAGGGAGGACAGGCCATCCTGAAGTCCTCGCGCTACTTCTCCGATCCGGACGGAGATGCACTTTCATTTGCGGCCGAGTCGTCGGACACAACGATTGCGGTAGTCTGGATCCGCGATCGTGAGATACGGGTTCGGGGCATTGAACCGGGAACGGCCACGGTCACGATCACGGCGATCGACTCCGAAGGCCTGACCGTCGCGCAGAGCTTTGGCGTCACGGTCAGACGCGGCAACCGCGCGCCGCAACCGGAAGTCTCCATCCCGGACCAATCCCTGGAGGTGGGTGCCCAGGTGACCACGGGTGTGTCGGACTACTTTAGCGACCCGGATGGAGACGATCTGACCTTCGCGGCCGAGTCCTCGGACACGGGGTTGGCGAGGGCCACCGTCTCCGACGACCAGCTGACGATCGTCGCCGTCGACACCGGTACCGCCACGGTCACGGTCACCGCCACCGACCCCGGCGGCCTGTACGCCACGCAGAGCCTGGCGGTGACGGTGGTCCAGACCCCTGGAAACCAGACTCCACGGCGCGTCGGCAGGATCGCCGACCGGGGTTTGTACGAAGGTGACGAGATCACCGTCGACGTGTCCGGTTACTTCACCGATCCCGACGGGGACCAACTCACCTTTTCCGCCGCCTCCTCGAACCCCGGGGTGGCCACGGCCGTCGGCTCGGGTAGCGGGTTGACGCTCAATGCGGCCTCAGCCGGTAACGCGAACGTTGTGGTCACTGCCACCGACCCCGGCGATCTCTCCGCAACCCAGTCCTTTGCCGTGCGGGTGAGGCGAAGGGGGGCGACGGGTGATTTCAACATCTCCCTCCACTTCACGGATTCAGTACCCGCCACCCACCGTCCGGTGCTGGAGGACGCAGCCTCGTGGTGGAGAACTGTTCTTTCCGACACCGAATGGACCGATGTCGCCGTCAACGGCACCACCGAATGCCGGGGTGTCGACGTGCCCCTGGATGCGGTTGACGACCTGGTAATTCTGGTGGACCTGGTCCAGATGGACGGCAACCTGGGTGCGGCAGCCCGGGCGGGCGTCTGCGTCAAACGCGACGAGGCGGATGCGCACGCTCCAGTCCTCGGCTACGTAAGGTTCGACGAGGCCGATATCGACGTGCTCGCGCAGTACGGAGACCTGTGGGAGGTCATGGTCCACGAAATGACCCATGTGCTCGGCTTCGGCGTCCGCTGGGTGAACATGGACCTTCTCGATCAGGAGTCCGACCCCCACTTCACCGGCGCACGTGCGCTCGCCGCCTTCGACGCTGCGGGCGGGACCGATTACCCGGGCGCCAAGGTGCCCACGCAACCTGGCCAGGGCCACTGGCGCGAGTCGGTCTTCGGGTCGGAGCTGATGACTCCGTCCCTCTTCGTCAACCGGCGGGAGCCGTTGAGCGCGATCACCCTGGCGGCGCTGATCGACATGGGGTATCACGTTGACCTCTCATTTGCCGACCACTACGAACTGGACGGAGCGGAGGCCGACCTGTCCGGAATGGATGCGAGGCCGGCCTTCGACTTCAGCGACGATATCGGCCGCGGACCCGAGATCATCGTCGACCGGAATGGAAACGTCGTGCGGGTCATCCGCGGCCGCTGACCGCCGCCGCCGGAACGGCGCAGTCCACAAACCGACTGTGGCGTGGCCGTGGCAACGGCGTCTTCTTCGTGAGGTAGTCGAATGGTACTGGCCGCTCTCGCAGTGTCCAGACCGTTGCGAAATCACAACCTTGGGCCGCCGGTCGATCCGGACTGGTTTTTCGCACCCACTAAAACTTGCGAAGGCCACCAGGGCTCTGCATTTTCTTGTAGTGATGATGTAGGGGCCAGCGCAGCTTGCTGCTCCAAGGAGGTATCCTGTACACCGCATAGACGGATGGGGCGCGGATTCCCGGGCGGGCCGGACCAGGGTATGGTGCCTGGACTTCGGTTATGTGCAGACTGTGGCGCTAACGGTCGCGGTCGCCGTGTGGATTGCGGCCTGCGAGAATCCCCAGCCACCCAAGCTCTGTGGCGCGATTCCCCAGCAGACCGTATTCACCGGGCAATCGATCACGGTGACGGCGTGTTTCGAGGACCCCAACGGTGACGTGCTGGACTACGCGGCCGCGACTTCCGACCCCGGCGTGGTGACGGCCGCAGCTGTCGGCAACACCGTCACGGTCGAGGCCGTGGCGCCGGGCGGTGCATTTGTGACCGTCACCGCCACCGATGCGGACGGCCTGTCGGCGGCGCAACGTTTCCAGGTCGTGGTACCCAACCGGAATCCGGTGGCTGTGGGGACGATTCCGCCGCTGGAACTGGCGGTCGACGATTCGACCACGATGGATGTGTCGGCCTACTTTGCCGATCCCGAGGGACAGGAGCTTACCTACGCGGCAGCGGTCACCGACACGGTGGTTGCGACGGTTTCGGGATTGGGCAGTGTCTTCATCGTGAGCGCTCGCCGAAAAGGGGTGGTGACGGTGACCACGCTGTCCAGAGTATAGCTATACAGTTTCATAGCAACGAGTTACACTACGATTGATTCGGATGTCCCCCCATTCCATCCCTCTTCCCAGACGGGAACACAATAGGCCTCCAAGG
>LXNI01000295.1_pt1 | contig 63074 bp, 55 predicted proteins | sample 809091 | NCBI WGS metagenome assembly LXNI01 (sample SAMN04870527, study PRJNA318959) | sponge metagenome | biome: 01000161; feature: marine sponge reef; material: water | host: Sarcotragus foetidus | place: Greece: Milos, Mediterranean Sea | collected 2013-05-29 | depth 5-7 m
TCGGCCTCCCGGCCCGCCACAGCACCATCAATCAAAGAGTTACGAGCGACAAACACCCGAAGCTGCCCCAAATTCCACCCGCTTCAGGCCTCAAAGACGCTCAGGTTGGTAAACTTGGGCTAGCCATATCTTGATGACGGATTGCCGCGCGACACCGAGACGTCTTGCTTCCCTGTCGAGTGCTTCGACCATCCAGATTGGGAAGTCGACGTTGACTCGATGCGGTTTCTGATTGATTCGCCGTGCCCTCGCAAGATCCAGATTTCCCGTCACGTCTTTGCCGGAGTCAAAGTCACTGTCGAATTTACTGGCTTTCATACAATGCCACCTCTTCAATGCGTGATCGTCGAAACGAGATGATTCGGGTCATTTCATTTCGATAGGTTACGACCGCCGACTGACTCCCGGTAATCGGATCAGCAAACTAAACGAACTGCGAATATCGAGCATCCAACTCTTGGGAAAGGATCGATACTACGTATCTCGAAAGATAAGCTGGCGACCTACAAGAAGGGAGAACCACATAATGTCTAACATCTACTTTGGCCGGATCGGAATGGGCACATTCGGTCTGGCGATGGGCCTGATATTCACGATCATACCCGTCGACTCGCGAGCACAGGGCGTTGCGGCGCTCGAGGAAATCGTCGTCACCGCCAGGCGCCGCGAGGAAAACCTGCAGGAAGTACCGGTCGCCGTCTCGGCGCTCAGTGCCGAAGATATTGAGATTCGAAGCATCGAGAACATCAGGGATCTTCAGATGCTCCTGCCCAACGTGGACATACGCGGCTCCGGCGGGCCCGGAGGTAATGCGGGAGTGTTCACCATTCGCGGCATCCCCGGCGTGGCGCGCTATATCGACGACGTCGTGCAGTCCGGCAGCGCGGATGCCCTCCAGAATGTGGTTGAGCTTGAGCGCATCGAAGTCCTGCGAGGCCCGCAAGGCACCTACTTTGGCAAGAATGCGATCAGCGGGGCCGTTCAGTACGTGACCCAGAAGCCGCAGGAGGAGTTCGGCGCAAGAATCAAGACGACTTTCGGCGAATACAACCGTACCGACATTGTTGCCAACGTGGATATTCCCTTGAGCGACACGGTCCTGACCAAGATCACCGCGGCGAGCCTGAAGCGGGACGGTTACGTCGACAGTCTTCATGTCGACGAATCCTACGGGGACATCGACAACACGGTTTTGCGGGGCATGCTGCAATGGCAGCCCAACGACTCGTTCACGGCATTGCTCACGGCGACCTACAACAACAACGACGCGGGCATGCAGGCCAACGTGTTGTGGGATGTCGTCGAGAATTTCCCGGTACCGTGGGGGATGGCTCCCTGGAGTTGTGGGGGCGGGCCAGAGTGCTACAACTCGGCCGGCCTGGAGCTCACTGACGAACTGTATGCCCACGGGCGACGCGAGCAATATCTCAGCGGGTCCAGCTTCGACGGCGACGGCTACGACAGCACCAACGAGACCTTCACGGCCAATCTGAGTTGGGACATCAACGATTCCCTTACCTTCCGTTCGATCACATCCACGCGCGAACAGGATTGGAGCGTATTCTTCGATAGGGATTCGACGCCGTTCGTGTTCTTCGAATTGTGGGACTACCAGGTACGGGAGGAAACCACGCAGGAGTTTCAGTTCCTGGGCAGTTCAGACCGGCTGAGCTGGGTGCTTGGCGTGTACTATCACGACCTGGAGGAGCTCAACAAGGATCAAATCTGGGAGACCTGGGATCGACCGGGCTCAGTTAACTGTCCCCGAATTCGCACGTGTCCGCGCTATCGCCATGCGGAGAACCTCATCGCCACGGAGGATACGGCCATCTTCGCCGAGGTGGCCTTCGACCTCACGGAGCAACTCTCGCTGACGGTCGGCGCCAGATATTCCGAAGAAGACTTTCACTCGGAAGTCTACTGCGGCATTAACGGCAACCCCCGCGATGTCCTCCCCTGCGTCGGCGGCGAAGGCGTGCGTGATCCGCAGCAGGGGACGAGGTATTTCGGGCAGATACCGCAGCGGCACGTTCAGGGCGGCGCACCGTTGGTTTTCGACGCCAGCTTCGACGCCTTCACGCCAAGGCTCGCCCTGCAATACCAGTTCAGCGACAACGTGATGGGTTACATCACCGGGGCCGAGGGATTCAACGGCGGCGGCGTCAACTCGCTCTTCAATCCCGAACTGCCGAACAACGGCATCGTTTCCTATGACCCCGAGTATCTGACTAACTACGAGCTCGGCCTGCGGTCGGATTTCGCGAACAACCGGCTGCGCTTCAACGCGACCTACTTCTGGGGGACGTGGGACGGTATCCAGGTCGGCGAGGTGCTCACCCCCGGGCAAGCCACCACGACCAATGCCGGCGAGGCCGAAATCAGCGGGATCGAGATCGAGAGCGTCTGGAGGCCGACAGATTCGTTCCTGGTGAATTTCACCCTTGCGACGCTCGACGCGGGATATACCGACACGGGTCTGGCGACCACCATCCAGGTCGGCGACAAGTTCCAGAATGCCCCCGAAACCGGATACAGCATCGGTTTGCAGTGGGACAACAATCTCAGCAGCGGCGGTTCGGTCATGGTCCGCGCCGACTACGGCTGGATCGACGACGTAGTAACCTTCCGCGACCGGCGCTTTCACTGGCCGTCCCGGGCCAATGTGGCCTACGGACTGGCCAGCGGCAGGATCACCTGGACGCCGGCCGTCGGCAATTGGGACGTTGCCTTTTTCGGCACCAATCTGACCAACGAGTACTACCGGCAGGGTGGATTCCCGGCGGTCCTGGCAGGCATCGACCAGGGTGTCGTGGGCCGGCCGAGGGAGTTCGGCGTAACGCTCAGGATGCGTCTCGAGTAGCGAGCGAAGTTCCGCCGGACGCAACGATCATAGGCCCCCTGGTGGTTCAGGGGCCTGTCTCAAGCACCTGGTTTCAGTCTCCCCTCTGGATGCGCTCGCCTGCCTGCTGAAGCCGGCGAAGGATCTCAGGCTCGGTCGCTGTAACGTCCTTGTACATGAAGTTGTCGGGGTTAATCTCGAACAGCGTGTCCTCGCCGTTAAGCCGCATGAGCATGTGCCCGTGGTCGCGAACGGACCAGCCCGACGTGTTGTTACGGCCGATGTCCGAGAACGCATAGGGACGGTCGATTCCCTCCTCCGAGGACAGGAAACCTGCGAAGCTCACGCTGTCGTGGATGGTTCCGTCGAAGTCCGCGCCGGCAATTTCACCGACGGTAGCGAAGATGTCGGTAATCGTGACCAGTCGATCCTCGCGCACTCCTTTGCGTGTGACTCCCGCGCCTGACGCGAAGAAAGGCACATGCAGGCCGCCCGCGTAGAGCGTCGCCTTGGCCTGGCGGCCCTGAATGACAGTCGGCTCGCTGCTGCCGTTGTCCCCGGAGAATATGATCAGCGTATCGTCGACTTGCCCGAGCTCTTCGAGTTTCGAGAGCAGGTTGCCGACTTCGGTATCCATCGCCTCGACCATTGCGTTGTAGCACTCTTCATCGTCCGCGCTGGCGGGCGCACCCCCGACACCCATGCCGCCGACTTCGGCCGCGCCGGCACCCATGGCGCCCATACCGCCGCGCCAGCACATGTCACTGGTGAAGTGTCTCTCGGTCCGCTCCTGCATGCCGTGGAGGCGCTCGTCCGGCCAGTGTTGGGGGCCGTGCGGAGCGTTGTAGGCCAGGGTGACGAACCAGGGCGAATCCTGCTCCTCGATCCATTCCTCGGCCAGCCGCGTGAGCTTGCTGGTGTTGTACTCCGTGCTGACCACCCTGACGGTCTCCATCTCCGGCGAGTCGATCGTCAGATTCCAGCGGTCGTAACTGCCCCCGCTGCCGAAATTCCCTTCGATTACGCCCGCAAAATACGGTACGCCGTTGGCGACCGGGTAGGACTCGCCGTTAACGTCGTCCTGCCCGACGTGCCATTTGCCGATGAAGGCCGAAGCGTAGTTGCCGGTTGCCTCGCTGTCGCTCAGGAATTCATAGATCGTCTGATCCTCGAGGCGGATGGGGACGCCTCCGGTGAGGACTCCGTTGCGCGTTCCGTGCAGGCCGGTCAGATAAGCCGCACGCGTCGTAAAGCACATGGGAGTCGCCCAGGCGTTCTCGAAGATCACGCCCTCGTTCGCGAGCGCCGACAAGACCGGCGTGTGGGGCGGGTTGGGGTCGTAGTGATACTCGGGAGAGTCCACGACACCCTGGTCGTCGGAAATAATCACGAGAATATTGGGCTGGTACGGTTCGCTTTCCTGCGCGAGCGCAAGAAGGCCGGAGACCACCAGGACAGGAACTGATGCGAAGAGCGCAAGTCGTCTGATCATTTTTTTCACCTCCAGCGCCGGGCGACCATTGGCCCGGAGCGCTTGTACTTTCCCGAGTGACAACCGTTCGTGCTGAACGGGGTGGCAGTTACTCGATGATTTCCAGGGACTCCCTTTCGAGTGCGAGCCGCGGCCTGCCTTCCCGGCCCAGCCTGCCGGAGACCCGGATGCGGTCGCCGACCTGTATCGTGTCCCGGTTCCACCCCGCGCTCGCCATGCCGTTCAGGTTCGATGATTCCAGATTCCAGGTCCGGGTCGAACCGTCGGCCTCGGTGACCTCGACGTAGTAGTGGACGTGCGGGTTTGCCCAGAACACTTCGATGACCACTCCTTCGATTTCTCCAACCTCTTCGATGTAATTCGCCGAAAGCGCATGGTGTGCGTTCGCGCTGGTCGCCCCAACACTCACAGCCATGACCGTTGCGGCGCGAATCAGTGATCTTCTCATAGGCTGTTCCCTCCCGGCACTTGGCCGCTAGAGCCGGTTGCCCGATCGCCCCCAGTACTCCTCAAGCCGGCCATCGAGTTGCAGCCCTCGATAGAACGCATGCGGATCGCAGGAATACTCCCCGATTTCCGAGTCGTCGGGCAACCTCTGTCGAACCTGGTGCATCAGGATCGGCCGATGATAGTTGACCGGATCGCTCAGGCTGAACTCGATGTGCAGGTTCCCGTCTACGTCCAGATACCAGCGTTCCGTGACGACGGCGCCCGCGGTGAAGGGCATTCCGGCCGCGTCCCACACCGCTTTCTTCAATCCCCGCGTCTCGACAACCAGCGTCGAGCCCTCCCAACGACCGAGCGAGTACCCCATCGACAACTGTGCGTCATCGATTCCATCCGGAAAGGGTCTGCCATCCATGTGGATCCTGCGCACCTCGTGCAGGTCCTCATGCAGGATGAAGATCCGGCCCCTGCCTGCGACGATCTCGATATCGAACGGTCCGTGCGACATGCGCATCAACCCGTCCGAGACACAACGCAGAATCGGGTCGTCGATAGTCGAGTCGTAGGCCGCGTGGGCCGCCTGGCCCGCCTCGGTCTGATCGAACGAGTACTTGCTGATGATGGTGGGGCCGCCCCAGATGCCGGAGAGATCGACCGGGTCGGGCGCCGGTGGCGGGCTCTGGGGCGTTGCCTTTGGCGTCGCACGCCAGGCCCCGCGCGCTTCTCCCGCCTCGGTCGCCGTGCCCGCGAGGATGCCGTCATCCAGCACGCCCTCGAGAATGCTCATGTGCACCCGGTCGCCGACATCGGTCCAGTCGAAATCGAAGCGAATGCGATCGCCGTCCAGGCCCAGCAGATTGACGGGACCGCCGTCGATATAGACCCTCACAGCGTCGCCCGACGGCTCGATCGTCAGCGTGCCATAGGCCGGGCGACGCGCATTGCCCTGCTCCATCCACAGCAGCCACTCGCCGACAAACCCGCTTTCCTGCCCGATTGCCGTCACCGGCGCAACGACAAGGCAAATGATCGGAATGAGCTTTCTCATGATGTCGCCCCGTGATCCACCTGGCTCGAGTCAGTTGATCGTGTTTCCCGTGCCGAAGAGTTCCTGCAGCGAGAATTCGTCGGCTGGCACGCAATAGATCTGCTCGTCCCACTCTTGATGGCGATCTCGATTGAGCGAGTAAATCTTCGTGTCGCTCTCCCAGGGCTCGGTGTACATCACGGGATCCCAGATCGTCATGGTCAGTTCCAGCGTGTCCGCGTCGAGTCGACGGTAACGCTCCTCAAGCCGCATCTCCTCGGAATGAGGATGGCCGTACTTGTCCAGCCAGGTCCTGGCATCGAACCCGATGGTCTCAACGACCAGCGTATCGCCTTCAAAGCGCCCGACGGAGAACCCGTTCCAGGTGGGCCAGGTATCCTCGAACGCGGGCAGTTCGCGGCCGTCCATCCAGATCTCCCGCCAGTCGTGACGGTACTCGAAAAACTGCAGGATGCGATCGTCAGTCTGGACGATCTCCAAGGTGTCGTGGGGCTCGATGATCTCGGCAGTCAGGTTGCGGGGAATGCCGGCGGGCTCACACCGCCCGATGGGATCGTTTCGCTCGAACTCCCTGCGATTGGCTCCGTAGCCGGGCATGTTGTCCAGGTACTGCCGACGCCCTTCCTCCGTGAAAGGCGGTTCTGCGGTCGGGCCCTGGTCGGACATTTGCCTGTTGACCGGGTCGCGGAAAGATCCCGGAACATTGCTGTAGGTGACGATGGCGGTCTCCCGGTCCCAGTTTCCAGAGAGATCGTGCGGGTCGAAGGCTTCGTCGTTCTGCTGGGCGGACAGCGGGGCAAGGCTTGCAAACATGGCGCCTGCCAGGAAACGAGCAGGCCAGCTACTTCTGCTGCGGCCGCGATCTGTGCGTATCATTGATGACTCCTGTCGGTCCTGCTACCTGGGTTCCATTACCCTGGGGCTCTTTTTCGGAGCATTTTCCCGGGGCTTACGCCTCGGGCGGTTCGATTGCCAACGGCTCGTCGTTCACTTCCAGGCTCCTCAGCGATCCGACCGTGGGATCCAGCTTGTGTGGAACGAAGGTGATCGTGAGCTTGTCGCCGGGCCCGATCGTGTCGCGCCTCCAACCCATCTTGCGGAGCACGGTGGGCGTCCAGCGGATCGACATCGTATGGTTGACGGCGTTTCCCTGTTCGTCCGGGATGTCCAGAGCGAAGGAGACATGGGGGAAGTTGAAAGAGAAGTCGGTTGCCGTGCCCGAGACGGGCCCGACCGTCCGGTCGGCGGTCCAGTAGCTGCCACCGCCGTGGTGGGCCTTTACCGTGGCTACGAGACCAATGCAGCAGACCGACGCCAGGAGCAGGTTTTTCATGCGAATCATCCATTGAGACGTTAGCCTGATTCTACCTAACGGCGGTTGTCGGGAAAACGACCATTCGTCGCGCGCCGCTTTGCGCTGCGACTCCCGCGTCCCCTGCTGTCACCCAATCGTTATCGCCGGGAAGGCGGCGATCAGGTGATGGCTCCAGGGAGAGTACGCCAGTGGCCGCTTTTGTGGAACATTGCCGTCAATCGCATTAGTCTTCTCGAAGAGCGGGACGTCTGGAGTCGATCCAGCAAGAGGCTATCGTCATGAATCCCGCAGAGTTCAATAAGGAGATCGAATGAACAGTCAAATCAGGTTTGCGGTGGCTGCGCTGTGTGTATCGCTGTCACTTGGCGTTGCGGCCCAGAATATTTCTCCGCCGATGGAACGGCTGCTGAACAGGGCGGACATCGTGGCCGCCAACCCATTTGAGGGTGTCTACAGCAAGCGTCTGTACACGGACACTGTCTATATCACGATGGTGACGATGGAGGCTGGAGGCGCTTCAGGGAGACACAATCATCCCGACGAACAAACCATGCTGTTTCATACCGGCAGGGCGAGAGCGTACGTGGGAGAAAACGAATACGACGTCGGACCGGACGACATACTGATCATCCCTGCCTACATTCCACATCATATCGAAGCCATCGAAGACTCGACCTGGACAGAGGTCCATGGACCCGGTTTCAACAATGGTCCGCGGTGGGAGAACCAGTAAGGGAGCGATGTCACCAGCGCGCTATAGACCGCGCATCTGATCCGCCGCCAACTGTCTCCTCGCGAGGTGGTGCTCGCCAAGCGTCGCGGGCTATTCCTCGAGCGTGCAGTCGTATCGGTCGACGACTTCGCCCGGACGCCAGATCCAGCGGCCGTTCCACGCGTAAGGCTCTGTGAGTGTGCCTGGATCGGTTACAGTCAGCTCGTAGAGCAGCGTTTCGTCGTCGTCGGCGAGCTGAAAGCGTTCCTGGAGCTCGACAGCCTCGGTCTGACGGATCCCGAGGCGGTTGAAGTAAGGCCAGTTGATTCGCGTCGTCGTGACGACGAGGGCGCCGTTTTCCCAGCGCCCGGTCGAATAACCCATCGGCGAGGCCGGGTGGCCCGCAGGCATGTCGCCGTCGAGATGAATCTCGCGCACGGCGTCGAACTCTTCGAAGCGCAGTTCGATGACATTGCCAAGATCGACGAACTCCATCGGGTAGGGGTTGCCCATTAGCGGGGGCATGCCGGGCGGCTCGCAGCGCAGGATCGGGTTATCCTCCAGATCGTTCCAGTCGGCTGCCGCTGCGGCGGCAGCGTCCGTTACGGGATACTCGCTCGGCGGCCGGAAGTACCAAGTCCCCACGTCGCGACTCCAGACGCGGAAGATGCCGTCGCCTTCAGCGGCTGCTACGCGAGCCGGATCCAGGATTCCCGATTCCAGTCCGATTACCGTGCCGGACCCACGCGGTTCCCGGCTGAATCCGACCAACAGCTCGATGTCGCCGGGCAGAAACAGGTGCTCGGCATGCATGTGGTTCTCGCGGCGAGACGACCCGAACCCGGCAACGCGCACGCGGTCGCCGACCTCCACCTGTTCGCCCGTCACACCGCGGCGGTTCAGCGCGCTGACGGCCAGAGCCTCGAAGTCCCAGACCACCTCGTTGCCGTCTTCATTCGTTGTCGCAACCTCGAACGCGATATGCGGGTTGCGCCAGCGCAGAGAAATGAGCTCGCCCTCGACTTCGTGCAGCATCGAGCGGTCGTATTCGACACTCGCGTGATGCGCAAACGCCGCGCCGGGCAGGGCAGCGAACAACGCGCCGGTCAAAAGGTTCTCAAGGGCTCCGATCAGCTTCATTTCAGTCTCCGACTATGTGCTCGGCCAGTCGTCCGGTACCATGGATTCGGGAACCGACACCATACCGAAAAAATCCAGCGCCTACAGCTATCGATCTGGTCATCGCCCCAGGGCGGGTCGCCATGACTGCTGTGTTGCGAAGGCGTCAATGAACCCGTCTGGCTCCCGTAGGGAATCGCGCACGAATTGACTTAGAATCAGGGGCGGGTAAGGTTGCCCGTGGTCTCACGGGAATGTCGCCCGGCAAAGAGGAATAATCATGAAACGCAGCGGATCGGACATCGTAACAACCCCTCTCGTCATGCTGAGCCTGCTCGGATCGTTCGCGCCGGGTGCTCTTGCCGACACCTTCGTCGTCTTTGGCGCGAGCGGTAACGTCGGCAGCGTGATTGTCGAGGAAGCGCTGAGCCGCGGTCACGAGGTCGTCGGCGTTTCGCGCGATCCCGAGAGCCTGAAGAACGAAAACTCGAATTTCTCCGCTGCACCGGGCGATGTCACCGATCCGGATTCCATCGTCGCGACGGTCCAGGGCGCAGATGCCGTGATCATTGCCGTCGGCGGCGTCGGGCCGGGCAACACGCCCGAGGAAGCGATCGCTTTCAGAGGGGCGGAGGCGTACATCGAAGCAGCTTCCCGACTCGGTGATGCGACCCCGTACGTCATACAGGTCGGCAGTGGCACAACGCTCAACACCAACGGTGTGCGCGTATTCGATACCCTGGACCTCGAACCCGGCACTTTCGTGCACGGACTGTTTCAGGGCCATTGGCTGGCGCTTGAGGCCTACCGCCAGTCAACGGGTGTCGAGTGGACCGTGATGTCGGCCGCGTACGGTTCCATCATGAATCAGGGCGAGCCCACCGGCCGCTATCGGCTGGGAGACCAGGAGACGCTGTTGGACCGCAACGGTTCGAGCCTGCTTTCCAGGGAGGATTACGCGATCGCCGTCATCGACATGGCAGAGAGCCATACGGTGACCGGGAAGCGTGTCGCGGTTGGTCCGGCTTACTGAGCGGACGTCGCCGGTTCGGACCTTCTCTCGGCCCCGTCGCGAGCCGACACGCGGGCGTCTTCCACCGCTTGGGTCAAGGTGGCGTCCCCAAGGGGATTCGAACCCCTGTTGCCGCCGTGAAAGGGCGGTGTCCTAGGCCTCTAGACGATGGGGACGTCGAAGTACCGGCAATTTAATCGAACCAGGAAAATTGGTGGAGCCAGGCGGGATCGAACCGCCGACCTCTACAATGCCATTGTAGCGCTCTCCCAGCTGAGCTATGGCCCCATTTCCTTGCGGCGCGAGCGTAATGACTGCCCGTTGGAGTGTCAAGATAACCTGAGCAATCCGTCGGCCGGCTTTCCATCCGGGGTCGCGTTTGCGACTATCCGGACATGATACCGAAAACGCAATTCCGATACGCCTGCGGCCGCGGATTGGGGCGCCATGCATCCGAGTGACCCCGAAGCGCTGTATGGGCTGATCCTGGCCGGCGGCCGGAGCCGTCGGATGGGGGAGGACAAGGGGCTGATCGACTATCGCGGGCGGACCCAGGTGCGTTGGCTTGCCGACTTGCTGGGTGAATTCTGCGATTCCGTACATGTATCCGTCGGTCCGCGCCAGGACCGCGCAGGCGACTACGCGCCCACAGCCAAAATTGTCGATCGCGAGCCGGGTCTGGGGCCGGCTGGCGGTCTCTTGTCCGCCTGGAGGACGGCTCCGGACGCGGCCTGGCTCGTTGTCGCAGTCGACCTGCCGTTGCTGGACCGCGCGACGCTCAAAGCGCTGACTGCCGGCCGATCAAGCAAGCACCTGGCCACGGCGTTCCGGCATCCCGATGGCGTGCTGGAGCCGCTGTGCACAATCTGGGAGCCTGCCGCCCGCGTCTTGCTGGAGCAACGTCTGGAATTGGGTGACGCTTCGCTGCGGCGCTTGCTCGAAACAGGTCCCGTTCGAGTATTGGAGCCGCCAAACTCCGAAGCGCTGTTCAGTGCCGATAGCCCGGAGGATCGAAACCGGATTCGGCGCCGCCTTCAGGAGCAGCGCCGATGATAGTATGCGCTACGCAATCCAGCGTCGATCCGTTGGGTCTGTTGTGTCCTGTACCCGAGGAATATTTGCGATGATGCGAATGACCGCCCTGCCGGCGTTGCTCCTGATGAGCCTGAATCCGTGCTCGGCCCAGGATCGTCCCAATATTCTCCTGATCATCGCCGATGATCTCGGCTACGCGGATCTTGGCGTGCATGGCAGCGACATCCGCACACCGAACATCGACGGGCTGGCTGACGACGGACTGCTGTTTACGCAGTTCCATGCCTCGCCCTACTGCTCCACGACGCGGGCCATGCTTTTCACAGGAAACAACAACCATGTCGCGGGCGTGGCAAGACAGGCAATTGACCCCGGGCCGGTCATTCCTGGCCTTGCCGGCTACGAAGCCCGGCTGGCAACCGAACGCGTGGCGGTCCTGCCCGGTTTGCTCAGGGACGCCGGCTACCGCACGTACACCGTGGGCAAGTGGCATCTCGGTGAAACGCTGGACTCGTCGCCCCGGGCGGCGGGCTTCGACCGATCGTTCATGATGAAGTTCGGTGGCGGCAGCCATTTCACCGGTATCGGGCTGCGGGAGACTTCGGCGCCGAAATACTTCCGGGATAACACCGAGACGGACTGGCCCGACGGCGAGTATTCCACCGAACTCTTTACCGATACCCTGATCGGCTACCTGGAAGAGGACAGGGGCGACGAGCGTCCGTTTTTCATGGTGGCAGCCTATACGTCTCCCCATTGGCCCCTGCAAGTGCCCGACGAGGATCTCGACCTCTACGCCGGGCGCTACGACATGGGTTACGACCGGCTCCGGGAATTGAACTTCGAGCGGTTGAAGGCCGCAGGGATCGTTCCCCCCGACTCGAACCTTCCGCCGCGTAACCCCGATATCACGCCTTTCGATGATTTGAGTGCGGACCAGCAGCGGCGCGAGACGCGAAGCATGGAACTGTATGCGGCCATGGTCGAGAACCTGGACCGGCATGTGGGCCGGCTGCTTGACTATTTTCGCGACAACGGTCTCTACGACGATACGCTGATCGTGTTCATGAGCGACAACGGTGCGGCGGCCGATATCCCGGACGTGCCCGGCGGCGTATTCCATGAATACGTTCGCGAGCACTACGACATCACGACCTACGAACGGATGGGGCAGCGCGGCAGTTTTGTCACCTATGGGCCGCAATGGGCGGAGGCGGGCTCCGCACCATTTCGGCTGCGCAAGGGCTTTCCGGCCCAGGGCGGCATCGTCGCACCGATGATCATGACCGGTCCGGCAGTGGCGAGGCGCGGGGAGTTCACCGATGCCTACATCACGGTCATGGACATCATGCCGACCTTGCTCGAACTCGCGCAGACGGGGTACCCGCAGGACAAGATTCCGATGCTCGGAGAGTCAGCCGCCGGTTTCCTGGCGGGTGAGGCAGAGGCGATCCACGCTGCGGATTACGTTACCGTCTTCAGCCACGCCCAGCTTGCGTTCCTGCGCCAGGGGGATTGGAAGTTGCTGTCGCTGGGGCGGCCCTTCGATGAACGGTACTTCGAACTCTTCAACATGGCGGACGATCCGGGGGAAACGACGGACCTGTCGGAGCAGAATCCCGTCAAAAGGCAGGAGTTGATTGAACTCTGGCGAGATCACCGGCGACGGTTGGGGATCGTGCTGCCGCAGGATCTCTGACACGACACTACCGTGCGGGTGCAGCGTCCCCCCACCGCGGATTCGACCCGGGCCGAAGCACGACCTCCTGCCCGTCCCGGAACAAAATATTGCTCGCGTGCATGCCGTTACTGCCGTCGCGGGCAGGGAATCCCGCCAGCCTGAAGCGGCTGCCGACGCTGACCATGTCCGGATTCACGGTTCGGCGCTGCATTCCCGCCGGAGAATTGGACTCGATACTCCAGACCTCGCCGCTGTCGGTACGCATGCGGAATTGAATGTGAGGATTCTCCCACTCAAGCTCGATCACTTCGCCCTCGATCTCGGCCACCTGGCTCGTGTTGTAGACGTACGCGAAGGTGTGGTGACCGTTTAACGGTCCCGCCACTGCCATTGTCAGCGACATTGTGACGGCCATCCGGGTATATCGGCTCATCGTCGTCCTCCGCTTGTCCCGAGCCTGTGCAGCCCAATGCGCCGTCAGGGGAAATTTGCCACTGCGTTGGGTACACTTCGCCGACGCGCGAAAAAGAGTATCACGCCGAATGGCAGCCGCCGAAGAACAAGCAGTACCCGGACTGATCCAGGACGATGAGCCGGCGGCATTTGAAGTCATCCGTGGCGGGGCGGAGCGGCGCCTGATCATCGCCTGCGATCATGCGAGCAGGACGATCCCGCGATCGCTGGGGACGCTGGGCCTCGCAGACCGCTATCTTGAGGATCACATTGCGTGGGACATCGGCGCCGGGGCGGTGGCGAGGATCCTGTGCAGGCGCCTGGGGTGCGTTGCCGTCCTGGGAACCTACTCCCGCCTGGTCATCGACCTGAATCGGCATCAGAATGACTCTACGGCGATACCGTCGATCAGCGACGGCCTGCTGATTCCGGGAAACATGAGCCTGAGCGAGACTCGGCGCGCGCAACGCATCAGGGAACTGTTTGTGCCCTACCATGAGGCAATGAACCGGGAGATTCTGTCGCTGACCTCGGCCGGCCAGGTGCCGGTGATGATCACCGTTCACAGTTTCACGCCCCGCTACCATGGATTGGATCGTCCGTGGGAGGTCGGCGTCCTCTGGGACGCCGATGCGCGCCTTGCGCCTCCGCTGATGGCGCGCCTGCGGTCGAGCAGCGACACTCGCGTCGGCGACAACGAGCCGTATTCCGGGCGGCACCCGGCGGACTATACCCTCGACCATCATGCCGAGTCGCTCGGTCTGGCGTGTGCGGGAATCGAGATTCGCCAGGACCTGGTCGACGATCCCGGTGGCCAGTCCGAGTGGGCCGACAGACTCGCACGGGCGCTGGAACCCCTGCTGGTCGACGAAGACTTGTACCGGCGCGCTGCCACCGGAATGGGAGACTGATCGAAATGCACGAGCCAACCTTTTCACTTGGCATCGAGGAGGAATACCTGCTCGTGGACCGCGAGTCCCGGGACCTGGTCACCACCATGCCTGCGAACATGCTGGACGAGTGCGCCGAGCGCTGCAGCGACCAGCTCGTCAGCCCGGAACTGCTCAGGGCACAGATCGAGGTGGGCACGCGCGTCTGCAGCAACATGGCCGAGGCCCGGGTGGCTCTCACCGAACTGCGCACGGCCGTCGCGGACGTAGCCGACTCCCACGGACTTGCGCCCATTGCGGCATCCTCGCACCCGTTCGCCCACTGGGAGCAGCAGAAGCATACGGAACGGCCGAGGTACGCTGCGTTGTACGCCGAAATGCAGGCAGCGGCCCGACGTCTTCTGATCTGCGGCATGCACGTGCATGTCGGCATCGACGACGATGAACTGCGCATCGACCTGATGAACCAGTTCAGCTACTTCCTTCCGCACCTGCTTGCGCTGTCATGTTCTTCGCCGTTCTGGGAGGGCCAGGATACCGGCCTGAAGTCGTACCGCCTGACCGTATTCGACGCGGTGCCGCGCACCGGACTGCCCGAGCGATTCGACAGTTATGCGGAATATGAGCGTCACATTCGCGTGCTGGTTGACGCGGGCCTGATACCCGATTCAACCATGATCTGGTGGGACCTGCGGCCCAGCGCGCGGTATCCCACGCTTGAGACGCGCATCATGGATGTGTGCACGAGCATTGACGATGCGCTTTGTCTCGCGGCATTGACTGCCTGCATTCTGAGAATGCTCTACCGCCTGCGTACCGACAATCAGCGCTGGCGAATGTATTCCCGCCTGATGCTCAACGAGAACCGGTGGCGCGCCATGCGCTACAGTTTCGATGAAGGGCTCATCGACCTCGGCCGCGGGCGGATTATTCCCTTTGAGCAACTCGTCGAGGAAATACTTGAACTCACCCGCGAAGACGCCCGGGCGCTGGACTGCGTATCCGAGGTGGAACACTTGCACTTGATTCTGACCCGCGGAACCAGTGCCCACCGCCAGGTGCGCGCGCACAAGGCGGCGCTTGACAAAGGAGCCGGCCGGGAAGAGGCCGTGCGGGCGGTTGTCGACCATCTCATTGAAGAGACGGTGAAGGGCGTGGGAAGCGAATGAGCGCGTCCGTGGCAGGGTATCGGCATATCGGCTCGCCGTGAACCGGATCCAATCAGGGCTTGCATGGGAACACCCTTTCCCCTGAGCGTCAACGCTCCGCTCGACGGGGCTAAAACTGTTAGCGTTGCGGCAGGACAGGTCCGCCGCCCACCGTACCGGGGACATCCCAGTTCCTGGCCCAATAGATGAAGGGCGTATCGAAAGCCGCAATGAACACCTTGAAGGCATACTTGGCGAGTGCCAACTGTAGCGCCGTACCCAGATCGAATATGCCCCACCAGACGATCACGGCATAGAGCACCGTATCCAGCGCTTGTGACGTAATGGTCGAAAGGTTATTGCGTAACCAGAGATGTTTGTCGCGGGTCCACGCCTTGACTTTGTGGAAGAACCATACGTCGAAACTCTGACTTATCAGGTAGGCCAACAGCGATCCGAATACAAATCGGGGCGTGAAGTCCAGTATTCTCGAAAATGCCTGATGGATTTCAGCAGAAAATTGTGCCGACTCGGGGCGAGCGGACGGTAGGTAGAGCAAACTCATGCTCATCATGACGACGATAATGACGCTGACACCAAAGCCCAGTAGAACCGCCTGGCTGGCGGCAGCCCGCCCGTGCTTCTCGCCCAACAGATCCGTTGCAAAGAAAATGCTGGAGTAGAAGATCACCCCGAGACTGGTTTCCAGTCCCATTATCACGGTGAGCTTCGGGCCCTGGAGGTTGGCCAGGAGAATAGCCAGTACAATCGCAGCCGTCAGACCAAGTCGACCGAACAACCGGTACATGAGCAGCGTCATGGAAAGATCCAACGTCAGTGTGAATAGCCACAGAAGATTCTGGTACTCGTGAAAGAACGCTGCGATTGTTTCGGGAATCACTGAATTTGCTCAGGAGTAAACTACTCAGGCGTATGACGGCTGAGTCCACACAAACCATACCCTGCGTGCGGAACGCTTCGGCCCGGAACGGTTGGGGTTTTCTATCGCTCCAGGGACCGAGCCATGGAGAAAAACTCGGTGTTTCAACCCCTTTGGACCCCATCCAGGGGGGCGGAACTACTTGGGTTTTTCGTTCTTCGTTATGCTGAATCCCGACGTGCCCTTTCCTCTTGCGCGCCTGATGGTGTAACCATAGTTTCCAAGACGAAATGACGAATCGCCCTCCAGACCGGACAGGGCGGTACGGATCTTTTGCACAATGGGATCGGGCTTGGGTTTCTTCGCTACTTGCTGAGCGAGCCACTTGCTGAAGACATCTTCGCCGAGTTCGTCGCCTACGGACTTTCTTAGCGCATTAAGTTTTCTCAATTGACCCTTTGTCAATTTTGTTTCATTGATTGCCATTTCGACGTTTCTCCGTTGCCTGCCTGTCTGGCAGATTAAAAACGCGAGCATGATACACGACATTCGGCAATTTTAGAAAGTCTACATTTCTATTGTATTGCAAAACAATGCGCGTTGTTTTTTTGATTTCTGGAAGCAGTGATTCCAGCAGTTTTCACACTTCGCCCAGTTCAACGCGACCGGTTCCGTGCCAACAAGCGGTCATTGGATTTGACAAGCGGAGCAAATAACATACAACAGACCACAAAACTGACCAGTCCGGTAGTCAGGGCAGGAGAGTAATTGATTACCTGTCCCGTAGCGGCTTCAACCAGGAAAAGACCAACAACGAACGGACCCAGGGCCTGCCCGAACGCAATCACGAAATTCGTTGCAGTGATCAGGCGCCCGGAAGGGTCAAGTGTGGTCATGTTGGCCAGCAAATACGGCGAAATGAACCACCAGCCATACTTGAAGAGAAAGGCCGACAAGACAAACAGGTTCTGCGACGACAGCCCGTATAGCATCACGAAGGAAACGGCGATAATTGCAATTCCCGCCGCAAAGGGAATGATTCGCCCGAGCCGTGTGCTCAGCCACGTGGCGGACAATGCGCCCGTGACCCCTACCACGGAGACAGCGGCAAGCGTGTATCCGATAAACCTCGGATCAAAGCCTGCGGCGTCGCCCATGCGCTCGACAAAGTTCCAAACACCTCCAACCGCTAGATAGAAAAAAATCAGTCCTGCCAGGGCTGGTGGCGCCAGACGCTTGATGCGCGCATCAAGGTCGCTCCAGCGAAATACGGGCATCGCGGCCCCGCCCGAGGGGAAACTGCCGACCGCGAATGCCAGCAACGCCATGATGATCGCGAGCCCCAGGTAGAAGCCGTGAATCCCGATGACCGGGATAATCAGCGGCATTGAAAAGAGCGCGATCGCGGCAAAAACGATCTGCCCTGTCTGCCAGAAACCGAATACCCGTTCCTGATTGGCTGTCAGGCCGGTGGTGGTGAGTGTGACCAGCATGATGGTCCCCACACCCAGACCGGTGGCGAGGCGAGTTGCTCCCAATAACCATGGGTCGGCGACGAGAGTGGACGCGAGATTGCCGACAACGGTCAACGCCAGCGAGAAGTACAACACCTTGCGCCAGTTGATCGCGCCAATCCACCAGAACGCGGGAAACGTCGCCAGTGCCGCCCCGCCGAGTTCGGCAAAGATCATGTTGCCGCCCTGTTGCGGAGTGAAGCCCAGTTGCGTCACCAGCGAACCGACGACCAGGGGCCCGACCAGCACTGCCGAGGGCGTGATGGATGCCAGCAGCGCAATGGCGAATATCGTCCGCGGGCTGTTGACATCGATTGAATCGTTTGCGCGCATGCTTCACCGCTAGGAATCGAGGGGCCAGGCCCCGGTGCAGGGCGCGGTTCCAAGTTAACCGCCTCCGTGCATAATAGCGGCCATGAACAGTCGGGCGAAAAGGTTTTCGGGCAGGGTGGCGTTGATTACCGGAGGCAACTCCGGAATCGGGCTTTCGACGGCGTTGGCGTTTGCCCGCCAGGGCGCAGCCGTCGTCATTGCTGCGCGCCGCGAGGAGGAAGGCCGGGCGGCAGTTTCCCGAATCGCAGATGAAGGCGGCGAAGCGATTTTCATCGCCACCGATGTTGCCAACGGTCGCGACTGCGAGAACCTCGTCGAGCGCACGTTGGAACGCTTTGGACGGCTTGACTTCGCGTTCAACAACGCCGGCGTCAGCGGCCGGGCCATTCCCGCCGCGGATTTTTCCGAAGCGGTCTGGGACCGGACCATCGCCGTCAACCTCAGCGGCGTCTTTCTGAGCATGAAATTCCAGATTCCGGCGATGTTGAAGAACGGCGGCGGTGTCATCGTCAACAATTCCTCGGTTGCCGGGCTGAATGGCGCTGCCGTACCGGGTTGCGCCTACATCGCCAGCAAGCATGGCGTGGTCGGCCTGACCAAGGCCGCGGCTGTCGAATACGCCGACCAGGGGATTCGCATCAACGTCGTTTGCCCCGCCGTCATCAGGACACCCATGGCCGAGGCGGCCTTCGCCGATCCCGTTTTTCGCAAGATGACCTACGAGCAACATGCCATTGGCAGGGTCGGAGAACCCGAGGAAGTCGCCTCGGTCGTGACGTTCCTGTGTTCGGACGACGCCTCCTTCCTGACCGGTATCTCGGTTCCCATCGACGGTGGGTTCATGCTCTTCACGGGTTGAGCAAGAGTGGAAAAATCCCTCGACCGAAAGCTTGCGGCGCTGCGCGCGGACCCGAACAGCCGGGAGTTCATCATCTGTTACGCGGCCGACCCGGATATCGCCCTGGGCGTATCGTCGATGGCAGGTCTGTTTCCGTCGCTTGCGGCGTATCGAACGCATATGGCGTCGCTGGTGCACGACGGCCGGCTGGATGTGCTGCTGACTTCGGCCAGTAGCATGGACGAACTGGGCCACCGGCGGCGTCTCTTCGATGGGTCGACGGTCACGCCGGCCGCGCGCGCCAACGACACGACGGACAACTGGCACGTGCGCCATGGAGCCTACGACACGTCCCTGTCGCATCCGTTTTCTTCTTCGACGCTGGACGAAATCCGGTTCGGCACGCTGACGCCGCAAGAGGGCGCCGTTGCGACCGTTGATCTGGGGCTCTATTCGGTGACGTTCAACAACGACGTCGTTACCGACCTTCGGACCCTGAAACGCTTTCGGGAATTTCGCATCGAGGCAACGAAGGCGGGATTTCGCTATTTCGCCGAGATTTTCAATCCCAGCGCGCCGGTCGGTCTGCAGCCGGCGGACATCCCGGGCTTTGTCAATGACTGCATTTCGCGAATGCTTGCAGGGATGCCCGATTCATCCGCACCGGAATTCCTGAAGCTGGTTTACAACGGGCCGCGGGCATTGGAGGAGCTTGTCGCGTATACGCCCGCGATCATCGGCGTGCTGGGCGGCTCGCCGAGTACGAGTTGCGACGCATTCACACTGCTCTTCAAGGCCAAGCGCCACGGTGCCCGCGTGGCCTTGTTCGGGCGCCGAATCCAGACCACCGAAGACCCGGTGAGTTTCGTACGCTTGCTTCGCGAGGTGGCCGACGACAATCTTGATCCGAAGGAGGCTGTCAGGGCGTACCATGGTGCGTTGCAGGCATCCGGTCTCACGCCGAGACGGCCTTTGGAAGACGATTTGCTGGTGGTCACGCCGGAGTTGAAGCGCTAGCGCTCCATCCAACTGATCCTTGACTATCAGTCGGATGGAGCACTGGCATTCCGGGAATGTTCAGCGCCGCCGGTCCGGTGCACGGGAAGCTTGTTCCGGGCCGGGCTTGTCCTGTCCTGCAATGACAGCGGCGGTGGCAGTTACTTGAACAGGGAGTCAGATCCCATGAACTATCAGGCGAATCAGCCCTTGCCCAGGCGGATGCAGGCGGTCATGTGCCACAAGCCGGAAGACTACCGGCTTGAAGAGGTGGATGTTCCCGTTCCGGGACCCGGGGAGGTCGTGATCAAGGTGCATTCGGCGGGCATCTGCGCCAGCGATATCGCCTGCTACGTGGGAACGCCGGGGTACTGGAGCGCCGGCGGCATCAAGGGCTACGTTCAGCCGCCAGTGGTTCCCGGGCATGAGTTCGTGGGCCACGTGGCCGCGCTTGGCGAAGGGGCGGGGCAACGTTACGGCCTGAAGATCGGGGATACGGCCGTGTCCGAGCAAGTGACGCCCTGCTGGTCGTGCCGGTTTTGCAAGGGTGGGAACTACCACATGTGCATCACCCCGGAGATCTACGGTTTTCGCCGCAAGGCCCAGGGTGCGATGGCCGAATACATGAAGTTTCCCGGCAATGCGATCAACCATCGGATTTCCGGGCAGGTGCCGATCGAACACGCGGTCTATGTCGAGCCGCTGGCCTGTGCCATCCATGCCGTGCAACGCGCCGATATCCAGTTGGGGGACGTGGTGGTGATCGCCGGGGCGGGTCCGATCGGCATCGGCATGATCGCCGCCGCCCGACTGAAGAGCCCGAGGCTGTTGATCGCCACGGACCTTAACGACTGGCGCCTGGAGCAGGCGAAGGCGGCCGGCGCGCACCTGGTGCTGAATCCGGGGACCGACGATGCCGTCGCGGAAGTGCTCAGGCTCACCGATGGTTACGGCTGTGACAGGTTCTTGGAGGCCAGCGGCGCCGGTAAGGCGGTGGAGCAGGGCCTGGCCATGATCCGCAACCAGGGCACGTTCGTGGTCTTCGGCGTTTTCAAGGAGCCGGTCACGGTGGACTGGACGCTGATCGGCGACCGCAAGGAACTGAATATCCTCGGGTCTCACCTGAGTCCGGGTTGCTACCCGGTGGCGATCGACATGCTGGCAAAGGGCCTCTTGCCCATGGACCGCATCATCAGCCACAGGCTGCCCCTGAGAGATTTCCAGCACGGCATCGACCTCGTCAGGGATGGTTCGCGGTCCGTGAAGGTCGCTCTCATGCCTTCCTAGTGCTCTTTCCAACTGATACCTTCGGATCTGCCACTGGCCTCGGTTGATCACATGCGGCAGGCATTGCTCGGCATCGACATCGGCACGACGAATACCAAGGTCGCCGCATTTTCCGACGACGGTACGGAACTGGCGAAGGCGGTTCAGCCGACCGCAACGAATGTCCCGCGTCCCGATTGGGCCGAGTACGACGCAAGAGCGCTCTGGCGCGCGATCTGCGTGCTGCTGCGCCAGGTGCGCCACGCGCTTCCCGAAGATGTCGAGCCCGCCGCCATCGGGATTACCGGAATGGCCGAGGCGGGTGTACCACTCGACGCGGCGGGGGAGGTGCTGTATCCCGCGATCAGTTGGCTGGATCGTCGTACGACCGACGTACTTCAGTGGTGGGGCAAGACCGTCGGGGTGGACCGCACGGCCGAGATTACCGGCCTTCCGCCGAATACCGCCGCGGGAATCCTGCGCCCGTTGTGGCTTCGGCAGCACAAGCCGGAAACATTCAAGCGAATGCGGAGATGGCTCAACCTGCCGGACTACTGCGCATTCAGACTGTGCTCCACTGCCGCCACCGACTACACGCTGGCCTCGAGGATGATGGTTTTCGACATCGGCGCCAGGCAATGGTCTGTGCCGCTGCTGGCGGAGATCGGCATGAGCGAGGATCTGCTGGGCGAATGCGTACCCAGCGGAACCCGCCTTGGCAGCCTTACCGCGGAAGCGAGTGCGGCGACCGGCTTGACCGCGGGCCTGCCTGTTTGCAGCGGTGGGCATGACCATGTTTGCGCGGCACTGGCGCTTGGAATGGTCCACGAAGGGGATGTACTGGACTCCATGGGAACGGCGGAAGCCATTCTCGTGACACTGACGCAACCGAAGGCGTCCGCCGAGACAGCGGCGAAGGGAATAGCACAGGGAATCCACGTCGTTCCCGATCGCTATTACGCGATGTCCGGGGTGTACTACTCGGGCGGCACCGTCGACTGGGTGCGGCAATTGCTCACGACCACAATGGGTCCGGCTGACACGGATGAAGCGTTTGAGCGAATGCTCGCGCTCGCCGGGACCGTTCCTGCAGGCAGCGACGGCGTGCATTTTCTGCCGCACCTGCGCCAGGCCAATCCGCCGGTATTCGATCCCCGGTCCCGGGGCGCGTTTGTGGGCCTGACGAGCGGCACCGGACCTGGTCACCTGGCCCGGGCGGTCATGGAGGGCATCGCCTACGAGTGCCAGCGGCTTCAGGAGTGCATGCATGAAGAATTCTCTGTGGACGTGCGCACGCTGGCTGCGACCGGCGGAGGTTCGCGCATCGAACCGCTGATGACGATCAAGGCGGCGCTGGCCGGCCGGCCCATCGTGGTGCCGAACGTGGAGGAGGCGACATGCCTCGGTGCGGCGATACTCGGCGGAATCGGCGCGCAGGTTTATGCCGGATTCGATGATGCCGGCGAGCGAATTCGAATAACTTCGCGCACGATAGAGCCTGATGTCGGCCTGCAGCGAATCTATCGGGATCGGTACAATCGGATTTTCAGACGCCTGTACGCGTCGTTACGCGACATCAACCACGCGATCGGAGACGTGGCCGATTTGGTCAGCCAGGATTGAACCGGTATGAAGACAGCCGCCAACGACTCAATGATCGCGGTTGCCCCGATGATGGAGCGCACGGACCGCCATTGCCGGTACCTGCTCAGGATGATCTCGCCGGAGACTCGCCTCTACACGGAGATGATCACCGCCGCGGCGCTGGTGCACGGTGACCGCATGCATCTGCTTGAATTCCACCCCAGCGAACACCCGGTCGCCTTGCAACTCGGCGGCAGCGATCCCGGTAAACTGGCCCGAGCGGCGGCCCTGGGCGCCGCTGCGGGCTACGACGAGATCAACCTCAACGTGGGTTGCCCCAGCGATCGGGTCCAGTCGGGGCGTTTCGGGGCTGCGCTGATGGCCGAGCCCCAACGGGTTGCGGATTGCCTGCGGGCCATGATGGACGCGGTTGACGTGCCGGTGACCGTCAAGACCCGGACAGGTATCGACGATCTGGACAGCTATGAATTCCTGCACGGGTTCGTCGGCGCCGTCGCCGATGCGGGTTGCCGTGAAGTGATCATCCACGCTCGCAAGGCGATCCTCAGCGGCCTGTCGCCCAAGCAGAACCGCCAGGTGCCGCCGCTGGACTACGAGCGCGTGTACCGCCTCAAGTCAGACTATCCGGCAATGCGGGTGATTCTCAATGGCGGCCTCGATTCCGAGGCCAAGGCAGCGGACCAGTTGAATCGCGTGGACGGGGTCATGCTGGGACGTTACGCGTACAGCCATCCGTGGGTGCTGGCCGAGCTCGATGTCAGGCTCCGTCGCCGTCGCGGTGTGCCCGGCCGGGATGCCGCCTTGCGCGGCTATGTGCAATACCTGGGCCGCGAGTTGCGGCGCGGCACCCCGCTCAAGGCAATGACCCGGCACCTGGTGGGCCTGTTCGCGGGTCGCCCGGGCGCCCGGGCGTGGCGGCGCTTTCTGAGCGAATTGCCGCCGGGCGAGGCCGGTCTCGACTTGCTGCGGCGACGCGTTGACGGGCAACGCACGGCGCCCGCAGTCGCCGCGAACTGGTAGGAGCGGCAGACTCAGGACAGGGCGGACAGGACCTTGCCGTGCTCGGCGCGCAGGCGCTGCGGCACCCGGTCGCCATAGGTCTGGAAGTACTCGCCGATGCTTTCCATCTCCTGCTTCCAGGCCGCGGAATTCACATGGAGCAGTTCCTGCATCGTTTCCGGTGCGATATCCAGGCCCGAAGTGTCGATGGCGCCGGGCTCGGGCAGGTAGCCGATCGGCGACTCGACCGCGTCCGCCCGGCCGTCGCAGCGATCGATGATCCAGCGCAGAACCCGCAGGTTCTCGCCAAAGCCCGGCCAGAGGAACCGGCCGTCGGGGTCGCGGCGGAACCAGTTCACGTGGAAGATTCGGGGCAGCGCGCTGGAGCGGTTCTCGAAGCTCAACCAATGCCCCCAGTAGTCGGCAAAGTTGTAGCCGCAGAACGGCTTCATGGCCATGGGGTCGCGCCGCACCACGCCGACCTGGCCGGTGGCGGCGGCGGTGGTCTCCGATGCCGCGGTGGCGCCGACCAGCACGCCGTGGGCCCAGTCTCTGGCTTCGTAGACCAGGGGGGTCAGCTCACGGCGGCGTCCTCCGAAGACCAGCGCGCTGATGGGCACGCCGTCCGGCGCCTCGGCCAGTTCGGAATAGCTGGGGTTGTTCTTCGCCGACACCGTGAAACGTGAGTTGGGATGCGCCGCCGGCCCGTTCGCGGGGTCGTAGGGATTGCCCTGCCAGTCCATGACCGGTTCCCCGGTGTCCTTGTCTTCCCACCAGGGATCGTTGTCCGAGGTGACCGCGACGTTGGTGAAAATTGCATCGCGGCGAATGCTTGCGTAGGCATTGGGGTTGGTCTTGAGATTCGTTCCCGGCACGACACCGAACAGGCCGGCTTCCGGGTTGATGGCGCGCAATTGACCTTCGTCGTCCAGATGCATCCACGCGATGTCGTCACCCAGCGTCCAGACCTTCCAGCCCTTGTGGCTTTCCGGCGGGATCAGCATGGCCAGATTGGTCTTGCCGCACTGCGACGGAAAGGCGCAGGCCAGGTAGCGGGTTTCGCCCGCGGGATTCTCAACGCCGACGATGAGCATGTGTTCGGCCAGCCAGCCTTCGGTGCGGGCCTGGTAACTGGCGATCCTGAGCGCGTGGCACTTCTTGCCCAGCAGCGCGTTGCCGCCATAGCCGGACCCGTAGCTCATGATCGTCAGGTCTTCAGGGAAGTGCATGATGAATCGCCGTTCCGGGTCCAGTTCGCCGGTGGAATGCACGCCCTTCACAAAGCGCCCGGTCCGCTCGATGTGTTCGAGCGCCACCTTGCCCATTCGCGTCATCAGGTACATGTTTGCCGCGACGTAGGTGCTGTCGGTGAGTTCCACGCCGTGACGGGAGTAGGGCGAGCCGAGCGGCCCCATGCAGTACGGAATCACGTACAGCGTGCGGCCCTTCATGCAGCCCTCGAACAGCCCGTTCATGCGGCGCCTGGCGTCTGCCGGGTCCATCCAGTTGTTGTTGGGTCCGGCGTCGGCCTCGTTCTCCGAGCAGACGTAGGTGAGGTGTTCGACACGGGCGACGTCCCGTGGATCGGAGCGATGCAGGTAACAGTTCGGGTAATTGTCCTGATTCAGTTCGAGCAGGTCGCCTCGCCCGAGCATTTCCCGAACGAAGCCGTCGTATTCTTCGCGCGTACCGGTACACCAGTGGATTCGTTCAGCCTGGGTCAAGTCGGCGATCCCGGCGACCCAGTCGCCGAGGCCTTGGAGTCGGGTAGTCATGTCTGCCTTCACGCCTGTGCAATGAAGAGGCGAAGTATAGAGAAAACCTTTCCGGAATTGGGAGCATTCGGGCGCAACGGGGAGATTTGCGTGATGGCATGGGCGGGGTATCGGGCTATAGTTGTTCGATGCCCCTGCTTGCCGAAGTATTCGACTCAAACGGCCTGCTGGCGCGTCACCTGCCCGGCTTCACCCGGCGGACCGCCCAGGAGGAGATGGCGTCCATGGTGGACGAGGCGCTTTCGGGTCGTTGCCACCTGGCGGTGGAGGCGGGTACGGGAATAGGCAAGACGTTCGGTTACCTGGTGCCGACGCTGTTGAGTGGGTGCAGCGCAGTGATCTCCACCGGGACCATCACGCTTCAGGATCAACTCTTCCAGCGGGACCTTCCCCTGCTCGGTGCAGTGATCGGGCGGCCGGTGAAAGTCGCACTGCTCAAGGGGCGCGGCAACTATCTCTGCCGGCAGCGCCTGGAGACTGCGCAGAATGGGGCGGTTCGCGATCGGGACCTGGTCGGCCGATTGCGCATTGTCGGCCAGTGGGCGCGCGGTTCGCCCAACGGCGACATCACGGAGATCGCCGATTTTGCCGGTGACCGCGCTCTGCGGCCATGGATCACATCGACGACCGATAACTGTCTCGGGAACCAGTGCCCGCACTACGACGACTGTTTCCTGGTGGACGCGCGGCGCACCGCGCAGGCGGCCGACGTGGTGGTCGTCAACCATCACTTGCTGCTGGCCGACCTGACACTCAAGGAGGCGGGATTCGGGCAACTGCTTCCGGACGCCGACGCGGTGATTGTCGACGAGGCCCACCAGTTGCCCGAGATCGCGCAGCAGTTTTTTGGCGTGACCGTCGGCTCGCGGGAATTGAGGCGATTGGCGCTGGACGTGATTGCGGAGTCGCTGGCGGAAGGGGTTTCCGCCGATCTGGAGCCGCTGGCCGACGGCCTGGTGCGCGCAGCGGCCGATGGCCGCATAAGGCTTGGAGAGAAGCGCGGCCGTTTGCACTGGGATGCCTGCGGACCTGCGATGAGCGAGACCCTGGCCGAGTGGGAGCGGGCGCTCGGGCAGCTTGAAGGGGCGCTTTCGACCGCCAGGGAACTGAATCCGGGGCTGCAGCGCTGCTGGGAACGTTGCCGGGACAGCATCGACCGGCTGAAGTCTCTGGATGACGCCGAATCGCAACACCTGCGCTGGGTAGAGATATCGCAGCGCGACCTGGCGGCCCATTCCACGCCCATGGATGTGGGCGCGGAACTGGGCGCGCGCATCCAGGCCCATGGCGGAACCTGGGTGTTCACGTCGGCGACGTTGGCGGTGGGAGAAGACTTCAATCACTTTCTGAGCCGCGTGGGGGTGGACGATGCGCTCGCCGAGGTGTTGCCGAGCCCTTTCGACTACCGGGAAAACGCGCGGCTGTATCTTCCGCAGGGCTTGCCGCAACCCGGGAATCCGGTTTACGTCGAGAGTCTGCTCGCGAGTGTCTGGCCGCTCGTGGAAGCTGCCGAAGGGGGTGCGTTCCTGCTGTTCACGAGCTATCGCGCGCTGTACGAGGCGCGCGACTGGATAGGCGCCCGCCTGCTGCCGGGTCCGCTGCTGGTCCAGGGTGAGGGGTCGAGGACGGATCTGTTGACTCGGTTTCGAGATGCCGGGAACGCCGTTCTGCTGGGCACCAGCAGCTTCTGGCAGGGCGTCGACGTTCGAGGACCGGCGCTGCGATTGGTCGTCATCGACAAGTTGCCGTTTGCTGCGCCCGGAGACCCGCTGATAAGGGCTCGTCTGGACGCCATTCGTGCCGGCGGCGGCGATCCCTTCAACGAGTTTCAGTTGCCCCAGGCGGTGCTGGCGCTCAAACAGGGCGTGGGCCGCCTGATCCGGGACTTCGCCGATCGGGGCCTGGTCGTCATCGGTGACCCCAGGCTCAGGACCAGGCGTTACGGGCGGGTGTTTCTGGATAGCCTTCCGTCCATGCCGATCGTGGAGGAGCACGACCAGGCACTGGACTTCGTTGATTCGTTGCTGACGGTTGCCGATTCGGGTGACGGGATTGATCGCCGTGAAATTGCTGGCGTTTGAAACCTCGAGCCGCGAGGGATCGGTGGCGTTGCTGGCGGACGGCGCCGTCCAGCAGGAGTTCATAACGACGCCGCGTGAGCAGACGGCGCAGCTACTGCCATTCGCCGCGCGGTTGCTGGCGGATACGGGCCTTGCATTGCGTGACCTGGACGGTATCGCCTTCGGCAAGGGGCCGGGATCGTTCACCGGCCTGCGCATCGCCGCCGCAGCCGCACAGGGGCTGGGTATGGCGACCGGTCTGCCGCTGTTGCCCGTTTCCAGTCTCGCCGCGACGGCTCAGGGAATGTGGCGGATCCATGGTTCATCCCAAACCCTGGTCTGCGTCGATGCGCGCATGGGCGAGGTTTATTGGGCGGCATTCGGGGTCGGCGGTGGTCTTGCCCGTGTTGTCGGTAACGAGCAATTGACTGCACCCGGGGAGGTTCACGATGCTGGTCTTGAGTCGTGGAGCGCAGCCGGGAGTGGTTTTGACGTCTACGGAGACGAACTCGACGGTTTGAAGGCGCGGGCACGAGGCGTCTATTCGCAGACCTGCCCACAAGCAGCCGATCTCTTCCCGCTCGCTGCCGCCGACCTGGCTGCCGGTCGGGGGCGCATGCCGGAGGAGGCCCATCCGGCGTACCTGAGGTCGGAGTCGGCGTGGAAACCGGCTGCGCGCTCGGGCTGATCTGCGTGTTGCACGGCGTCCGGCGAATGAGAGCCGTCATTCATGAAGATGCGTGCGGTGAAATAATGCGCTCCCAATTAATGGAACTGTAATAATTTCAGCGTGTAATGGTGGTTTTACGAAAGCGTGCGATGCAACAGAAAGTACTAGTCGTTGAAGACGAGGCGGCAATCCGTGAAATGCTGGCCTTCAATCTCGGCCGGGCCGGGTACCAGGTTCTTTCTGCCGCAACGGGTACCGAAGCCCGTTCCTCGATGTTCGACAAGTACCCCGACGTGGTATTGATGGACTGGATGTTGCCGGACATGAGCGGGCTTGAGTTGACGCGGCAACTCAAGCGCGATCCCGAGACTCGGGAAATACCGATCATCATGCTGACCGCAAGAGTCCAGGAAGACGACCGCGTGGCCGGCCTCGAGGGCGGCGCCGACGACTACATCACCAAGCCGTTTTCCCCGCGCGAGTTGCTGGCCCGGATCAGGGCCGTTCTGCGGCGGGGCGCCGCGTTTCAGGACGAGGCGATTACCGTCGGGCGGTTGAGGCTGAACACGGCGAGTCACCGGGTCAGCGTCGACGGCTCTGAAATCTCGCTGGGGCCGACGGAATACCGGCTTCTGCATTTCTTCATGCATCACCCGGACCGCGTCTATTCGCGTACCCAACTCCTTGACCGGATCTGGGGCGCCAACGTCTATGTGGAGCAGCGCACCGTGGACGTGCACATCCGGCGCCTGCGAAAGGCGCTGACCGCCTCCGGGTACGATAAACTGGTACAGACCGTTCGCGGTGCAGGTTACCGGTTTTCTCCTCGAGAGGCTTGAATTTGCCGAGTCGATGGGTAACGCATTTGGCTTATGCAGGAGCGTGGCTGGCGCTCGCGTTCCTTGCCGGTGTCTGGCTGGGTAATCTCGCCTGGTGGCTCGCCGGCGCCCTGGCACTGTACCTCGCGGTCACGCTGCGAAGTCTCTACCGTCTCGACCGCGCGCTGGAAAAGGGTGCGCCTGCTCCTCCCGAAACGAGAGGGTTGTGGGCGGAACTGTTCTCGATTGTCGTCAGGCTCAGGTCCAAGTCACGCCACCGCAAGAAACGTTATCGGCGCCTGTTGCGAGAGGTCAGGCAGTCCACCAGGGCGTTGCACGACGGGGGCATCATCCTGAACGCCCGAGACGAAATTCAGTGGTGCAACCGTGCTGCGTTGAAGTTGCTGGGGTTGAACCTCGCGACCGACACAGGCCAGCGAATCGACAACCTGATTCGAAATCCCGACTTCGTCAGCCATCTTCAGGATCCGGGTGGGGAGACAGTCAGCATTCCCTCGCCTGCAGTGGACGGCGGGCAGTTGTCGATACAGATCATTCCGTACGGCAAGGCACAGCGACTGGCGATCATTCGCGACATTACGCGGGAAGTGCGGCTGGAGCGGACCCGGCGCGACTTCGTTGCCAATGCCTCGCATGAGTTGCGGTCACCCCTCACCGTCATTAGCGGGTATCTGGACGCGCTGGCGCACGATGCGGGGCTTGCGAAGGATTGGACCACGCCGATCGAGGAGATGGAGCGGCAGGTGGCGCGGATGACGAGAATCCTGCGCGACCTGATCGAACTCACTCGCCTGGAATCGTCTCATGGAGAGGCGCCGCAGGATTTTGTCGATGTGGCCGGCGTGTTGAAATTTATCGAGCGCGAGTTTGCAGCCCTTCCCGACACGCCCCGAGTCTCCGTGCATTTGGGGACCGACCTGGCGCTGTTGGGAAGCGAGGCTGAAGTGCATTCCGTCTTTCACAATCTGATAAGCAACGCGGTACGCTTCACGCCTTCCGAAGGTCGCGTCGAGGTGCGCTGGGAGCGCCACGAACAAGGTGCTGTCTTCGCTGTCAGGGATACCGGGATCGGCATTCCGGAGGAGCTGATTCCCAGGGTGACGGAACGATTCTTCCGCGTCGACCCCGGACGCTCGCGGGAACTTGGAGGTACCGGGCTTGGCCTGGCGATCGTCAAGTACGCCCTGCAGCGTCACGGCGCTTCCCTGCGTATCGACAGCCAGGCAGGAGAGGGCAGCCTGTTCGAATGCCGTTTCCCGGAAGGCCGAGTCGTCGCCCGGGGCGGCTCCGCACAGGCGGTCGGTTAGCACGCCTGGCGTACGCGGGAATGTAGGCGGTGGCGTCGTCCGGCAGGCCGGTCCCGCGTCCGGTCCAAGGGGCGCGGGCGGCGCCTGTAATATAATTGCGCAGTTATGGAAGTCGAATCCCTGAGCCAGCACACGTCCCGCAGCTTCAACAAGGATCTGGCGGGAATTCACAACCTGGTACTGAACATGGGCGGGTTGGTCGAAGAGCAGTTCGACCGCGCCGTCAATGCGATTGCGGAGGCCGACAGTGAATTGGGCCTGGGTGTCGCCGAGACCGACCGGCAGGTTAACGAAATGGAAGTGCGCATCGACGAGGAGTGCCGGCGAGTCCTGGCAACCCGAGCGCCGGCGGCCGGGGACCTGCGCCTGATCGTCGCAGCCATGAAGACGATCACGGATCTGGAGCGGATCGGCGACGAGGCGGAAAAGATCGGCGAACTCGCCGCCCGACTCGCGACGGTGAAACGCCCGTCCACCAATTTCCGCGAATTGCGAAACCTGGCTCGCCACGTGAAGGGCATGATTCGCGATGCGCTGGATGCGTTCGCGCGGCTGGATATACAGCAGGGCCTGGAGGTCATGAAGGCGGACAAGGTGGTGGACGAGGAGTACGAGGCCATTTACCGCCAGAGCCTGACGTTCATGCTGGAGGACCCGCGTACCATCACCCGGGAAATGGACGTTAGCTGGGCCGCGCGCGCCCTTGAACGAATCGGCGATCACACCAAGAATATCTGCGAGCATGTCATTTACATGGCCCACGGAACCGACATCCGACACTCCAGTTTGAAGAGTATCGAATCCGAAGTCAGTCTCGCGAGCAGCCAAAAGGAATCCACGCAATGATTAAGTCCCGGCAACACCGGCGCCTGGCCAACCTCGCCGGATGCGCGATCGTTGCCGGCCTGATCGGCTATGCGCTTTATGCCCAATACGTGCTTGGACTGGAAGCGTGCCCGCTGTGCATCTTCCAGCGCGTCGCTTTCATTGCCGGCGCCGCCGTGTTTCTGGTTGCCGGGTTGCATGCACCCGGGAAGGCCCGGCTTTATGGGCTGGCGGCGCTGATTCCCAATGTCGTGGGGGGCACGATTGCGGCCCGCCACGTCTACATTCAGAATCTTCCCGCCGACCAGGTACCCGCCTGCGGGCCCGGCCTGTCCTACATGCTCGATGCGTTTCCGCTGATGGATGCGGTGCGGCTCGTGCTGACCGGATCCGGGGAATGCGCGGACGTGGTGTGGTCTTTCGTGGGCCTGAGCATGCCCGGTTGGGCGTTGGTCTGGTTCATTCTGCTGGGTGGTCTGGCCCTGGCGGCGAACTGGAATCGCCTGCCGCCCCCAAGCCCGTTTGCCGCACGCTCGTAGCCAGTGGCGGGCCTGCGGCCACCGATACGGCACTATCAGAAGGTTGCAGCGCCAGCGCCGGGTTCAGTCGGCGCGCCCGGGTTGTTTCCCGCCGGGGTCCGCAGGCTCCGTCAATAGCAGTTCGGCGATCCGGTAGTAGGTTTTCTCAAGTACGGGCAGGTCGTCCAGCCGCACCTCCTCGTTAATCTTGTGGATGGTCCGGTTGCCCGGGCCGAACTCCACCACGTCCACGCCGTACGGAGAGATGTAGCGGCCGTCCGACGTGCCGCCGCTGGTGGATAGCTCGGGCTCACACCCCGTCTGTTCGCGCACGGCTTGGGCGACCGCCCTTGTCAACCTCCCGTCGGCGGTCAGGAACGGCCGCCCGACGTCGCGCCAGTCGATGTCGCAGTCGATATCGAGGTCAGCCGCCAACGACTCGATGTGCTCGACCAACGCCTGTTTGGTCCACTCCGTGGAATACCGGAAGTTGAAGCGGCACCTCAGCTCTCCCGGGATCACGTTGGTTGCGCCGGTGTCGCTGTGGACGTTGACCATCTGAAAGCTGCTGGGAGGAAAATGACGGTTACCCTCGTCCAGCGGTCGGCTGTTGACGGCGCTGACGAAGTTCGCCAGGTCATGGATCGGGTTTCTGGCCTCGTCGGGATAGGCCACATGCCCCTGAATCCCGCGCAGCGTCATGAGACCCGTCAGGCTGCCGCGGCGGCCTACGCGGATGGTGTCGCCCAGAACCCGGCTGCTGGAGGGTTCGCCGATCACGCACCAGTCAATGCGTTCGCCCCTGCGGTCCAGCGTTTCCATGACCCTGAGCGTCCCGTCCCGCGCCTCACCTTCCTCATCGCTGGTGATCAGCAAGGCGATGGAGCCCGGGTGATCGGGATAGTCGCGCACAAAGCGCCGGCAGGCGACGGTCATGGCGGCGAGACCGGATTTCATGTCCGCAGCGCCGCGTGCGATCAGGCTGCCTTCGCGAATCTCTGCAGCGAACGGGTCGACCGTCCAATTCTCTGCGGGACCCGGCGGCACCACGTCGGTGTGGCCGGCGAAGCACAGCACGGGGCCGCCTTTGCCCCTGCGCGCCCAGAGGTTGTCCACCTCCCCGAACCGCATCGGCTCCAGGCGGAATCCCGATTTCTCAAGGATTGCGCCGAGCAGAGCCTGGCAGCCGTCGTCTGCGGGCGTCACCGAACGCCTCCGGAGGAGGTCGCGGGTCAGATTCAGTACATCCTGGTTCCAATCGGTCATCGCAGAGCTTTTGATGGCGGAATGAGCCACTTGCAGCGGCTGCCATATCATATCTCGCCTGCACTGCAATGATTCCTTAACATTCGACTGGCACGCTTGCCGTCTGCAGCAACTCAACAACATGAATCACTGGGAGACACGATGGGAAAGCATTCCGCTTCGTTCGTTGCGTGCGTGTCCGGACTGGGGGCCGCCTTCCTTGTCCAAACCGCGCACGCGCAAGCCGCCCGAGACTACATCAGCATTGTCGGTTCATCGACCGTCTACCCGTTTTCCACCGTAGTTGCGGAACGATTCGGGCGCACCACCGATTTCAGTACGCCCAAGATCGAGTCCACGGGATCCGGCGGCGGGTTCAAGCTGTTTTGTTCCGGGGCCGGTGTCCAGTACCCGGACATCACCAATTCTTCCCGGCGCGTGCGCCAATCGGAGATTGACGAGTGCGCCAGCAACGGCATCTCCGAGGTCGTCGAAGTCAAGATCGGTTATGACGGCATCGTGCTGGCCAATGTCAAGGGTGCGCCCGCGTACGAATTGTCGCGTGAACAGATTTACCTGGCGCTGGCAAAGAACGTTCCCGATTCTGCCGCCGGCGGCCTGGTTCCGAATCCCCATGAGTCCTGGACAGACATCGACGCTGACTTGCCGGACGTGCGCATCGAGGTACTCGGTCCGCCACCGACCTCGGGCACCCGCGACGCCTTCGTGGAACTGGTCATGCTGGCCGGATGCGAGGCATTTCCCTTGATCGAAACCCTTGCCGACGATGCCCGCGATGCCGCCTGCTTCACGATGCGCGAGGATGGCGCCTTCATCGAGGCCGGTGAAAACGACAACCTCATCGTTCAGAAGCTCGAAGCCAACCCCACCGCACTGGGGATTTTCGGATTCAGCTTTCTCGACCAGAACCAGGACAAGGTCCAGGGCTCGCTCATCGACGGGGTCGCGCCCGAATTCGACTCCATCGCCGACGGCGACTATCCCGTGTCACGCCCCCTGTACAGTTATGTCAAGACGCTGCACGTGGGAGAAATACCGGGTATCGAGGAGTTTCTTGCGGAACTCACCAGCGAGGCCGCCTGGGGAGAATTCGGATACCTGTCCGACAGGGGTTTGATTCCGCTACCGGAAACCGAGCGCCGGGCAGTATTCGATGCGGTTCGGGCACTGGAAAACGTCGACCTCTCCGACTGACACGGGACTCGTGTGGCCCACTCAACGACACGACGCAATCGCGCATAACGCCAGAGCGGCCTGATGCCATCCTCGACGGTTCTGGTGGTCTTGCTCGGCATGACCGTAGTGGCCTTTGTGCTGGGACGGCGTCGGTCGGTAACAACCGGCGGCGGAGTCAGGTTTCACTCGCTGCCGGGCTACTACGGCAGCTACGTTGCCATCTGGTGCGCGTTGCCGGCGCTGGTGCTCTATTGCCTCTGGCAACTGGCCGAACCCGGATTCATCCGCTCGCAAGTGCTTGCAACGTTGCCGGCGGCAACCCTTGAGCTTCCGGAGGCCGAGCTGGGCCTGGTGTACAACGACATCAGGAACCTGGTCGAAGGCAATATTGTCTCCGGAGAACCGTCCGACGAGGTCCTGGCGGCGGCGACTCGATATGTCTCGCTGCAACGGATCAGCAACCTGGGCGTCACGCTGGTCGTGCTGCTGGTCGGGTTGACGGCCCTTGGTTGGTCATTCCGGCGGGTTGAACCCGGATTACGCGCCCGCAACCAGGTGGAGCGGACGGTCGAAGTGCTGCTGATGGCGGCTTCCACGGTCGCGATCTTTACCACCATCGGGATTTTTCTCTCCGTCCTGTTTGAAGCCCTGCGATTCTTTCAGCAGGTCTCACCGCTGGAGTTCCTGTTCGGGTTGAGCTGGAGTCCGCAGACGGCGATCCGCCCGGATCAGGTGGGGTCGTCGGGAGCCTTCGGCGCCGTGCCGCTGTTCGCCGGGACGCTCCTGATCTCGGGCATCGCCATGCTGGTGGCGGTTCCGGTCGGACTCATGTCCGCGATCTACCTGGCGGAGTATGCGAACTCCCGGGTGCGTTCGTTCGCAAAACCCATGCTCGAAGTGCTCGCGGGCATCCCGACGGTGGTCTACGGGTACTTTGCCGCGCTGACAGTGGGCCCGCTGTTGCGCCAGTTCGGCGATGGCCTGGGGCTCAGCGTCTCGTCCGAGAGCGCGCTCGGCGCCGGCCTGGTGATGGGGATCATGATCATCCCCTTCGTTTCCTCGCTTTCCGATGACGTGATCAATGCGGTTCCGCAGGATCTGCGCGACGGCTCCTACGGGCTGGGCGCAACCCAGTCCGAGACCATTCGCCAGGTGGTCCTGCCGGCCGCGTTGCCGGGCATCGTCGGCGGTATTCTGCTGGCGGCATCCCGGGCAATCGGCGAGACCATGATCGTGGTCATGGCGGCCGGTCTTGCCGCGAATCTCACGGCGAATCCCCTGGAGGCGGTCACCACGGTGACCGTGCAGATCGTGACGCTGCTGATCGGCGACCAGGAATTCGACAGCGCCAAGACGCTTGCGGCGTTCGCGCTCGGCCTGCTGCTGTTCGTGACGACGCTGATCCTGAACATCATCGCGCTGCGCGTGGTCCGCCGCTACCGGGAACAATATGAGTAGCCACGCCCAGGGCGTAAAGGAGCGGGTGGCCCAGGGCATCGCCCGACGGTATCGGCGCGAACGCAATTTTCGGCTGGCGGGTCTCGGCGCGGTGCTGGTGGGGCTGGCCTTTCTCGCGTTCTTCTTCTATACGCTGATCGGCAACGGCTACACGGCATTCCTGCAGACCCACATCGTTCTTGATGTGGAGTTGGACGCGTCGTCCATTGATCCCGATGGCGAGCGCGACCCGCAGGCACTCGGCCGTGCGGACTACCAGGGCCTGATCAGGAATGCGTTGCGGGCCCGTTTCCCCGAAGTGCAGAGCCGGGGCGATCTGCGGGAACTGTTTGCGCTGGTCAGCCCGGGCGCCGGGTTCGAACTCAGAAACCAGGTACTTGCGAATCCCGAGCTTGTGGGAGGAACCGTCCGTCAGTGGGTCGTGGCCGACGACGATGTGGACATGCTGATCAAGGGCCACATTGACCGCACGGCTGAAGAAGCGCAACGGCGCATCAGCGACGCGCAATTGGGGTGGATCGAGCAACTGGAGGCGGATGGCAGCGTCGCACGCAGGTTCAACCACCGATTCTTCACCTCCGGCGATTCGCGCGATCCGGAAATGTCCGGCATCTGGAGCGCCGTCGTCGGGTCGTTCTTCATGTTGCTGGTCACCCTCGCGCTGTCGTTTCCGCTCGGGGTGGCCACGGCCATCTACCTGGAGGAGTTTGCGCCGAAGAATCGCTGGACCGACGTGGTCGAGGTCAACATCAACAACCTGGCTGCGGTGCCTTCCATCGTGTTCGGGCTGCTGGGTCTTGCGCTGTTCATCAACTTCTTCGGCTTGCCGCGCTCGGCGCCCGTGGTGGGCGGGCTGGTCCTGACCCTGATGACGTTGCCGGTCGTCATCATCGCCGCCAGGGCCGCGCTGACGTCGGTTCCTCCGTCCATTCGGGAGGCGGCGCTGGGAGTCGGCGCCTCCAGGATGCAAACGATTTTTCATCATGTCATGCCACTGGCCCTGCCGGGCATGCTCACCGGAACGATCATCGGCATGGCGCGGGCGCTGGGCGAGTCGGCGCCGCTGCTCATGATCGGGATGGTCGCCTTTATCGTGGACGTGCCCGAGAGTCCCCTGGACCCGTCGACGGCCCTGCCGGTGCAGGTGTACCTCTGGGCCGACAGCCCGGAGCGGGCCTTCGTGGAGCGCACATCGGCCGCGATCCTGGTGCTGCTGGCATTTCTGCTGGTCATGAATGCCAGCGCAATCCTGCTGCGCAAGCGTTTCGAGCGACGTTGGTAGCGGTTTCCTTGAGATTGTTGGAGTAGACTGTGAATCGGGTTTCAATGCTGGAGAGCGGGCGGGTGTCCCAGGCAGGTACAGACACGGCGGTCGATGCGACTGCCCAGTCCGCGCCCGACATCAAGGTGGTTGGTGAAACGTACCGGACGGTGGGCGACTACACGTCCCCGAGACCCGTTGTCCGGGCAAGAAACGTCGACGTCTTTTACGCTGACAACCACGCCATCCAGAATGTGAGCCTGGATGTCGGCAAGAACGAAGTCATCTCCCTGATCGGGCCTTCCGGATGCGGCAAGTCCACCTTCATCCGTTGTCTCAACCGCATGAACGACACCATCGACATTGCTCGTGTGCACGGTGAGATTCTCCTCGATGGAGAGGATATCCATGCCAGGGCCATGGATGTCGTCATGCTCAGGGCCCGGGTGGGGATGGTCTTTCAGAAACCCAACCCGTTCCCGAAATCCGTCTACGACAACGTCGCCTACGGCCCCAGAATCCATGGACTGGCCCGCAACCGCGAGGAACTGGACAAGATCGTGCGTTCCAGCCTCGAAAGAGCGGGGCTGTGGTCGGAGGTCAAGAACCGCCTGGACGAACCCGGCACGGGGCTGTCCGGCGGACAGCAGCAGCGATTGTGCATTGCCAGGACCATCGCGGTGGGCCCGGATGTGATTCTGATGGACGAGCCGTGTTCCGCCCTGGATCCCATAGCCACGGCGCACATCGAGGAACTGATTGACGAACTGAAGAAAAACTTCGCCATCGTGATCGTCACGCACTCGATGCAGCAGGCCGCCAGGGTCTCGCAGCGTACTGCCTACTTTCATCTGGGCCGGCTGCTCGAGGTCGGGGAAACGGACCAGATTTTCACCAATCCGCAGCACGAATTGACCGAGGATTACATCACCGGCCGATTCGGCTGATCGGTTGCCAAGGCGCGCCCGCGCCATTTCCCAGGAGCGTGTGGCACCGTCGAGGGGCGTGATTCGGCCTCCGGTCGGCTCCATGGCGGTGCCGAATCGGCGTCATTGGGCCTCCATCCCCGTCACGCGGTCGCCTGAAGCCCTCCTTGCATGCGCTTGGCGTTCAACGCCAGGCACACCAGGCCCCGCACGCTGTAACGCCTAAAACCCAGCGCCCCCTTGACAATCCAGTGCCTGTATTATCCCGTCCGGGTTCCTGCGGCGCACACTCCTGGCGTGGCGAAGACCGCATCCGAGCAGAACTTCAACGCCGAGGAGTCTTTCCGATTAGAGGAGATTTCCTATGAGATACGTCTTGTCGATCCTTCTTGTCTCTTGCTGGCTTGCCGCACCTTCGCTGCGTGCGCAGACAGAGTCAGAGGAAGAAATCGCTCAACTCAGGGCACGAGTCGCCCTTCTTGAGGAACGTCTTGCCCGAATCGAGGCGAGCGTGACCGGCGAGGTTGAATCGGACCTGGAGGTCGAGGTCCGGCGGGTCGTGGAAGTTGCGGTGCCGCCGCCGGCTGCACGGTCATGGACCGAGGGCCTGGTTCTGGACGGCGACCTGCGTTATCGGCACGAGACGATCAATGACGAGGCGATTTCGGTCAGGCACCGGCACCGCATGAGGGCCCGCGCCAACGCCACCGCGACGCTGAACGAAGACATGGAAGTGGGCTTCGGCCTGTCCACTGGAGGAATTGCCAACGACAGCGGCAACCAGAGCTTCGACGCAGGCTTCTCGAGAAAGTCGGTGGGCGTCGACCGCGCCTACTTCGACTGGAGTCTGTCCGACACATTGACGCTCCTCGGCGGCAAGATGTCCAACCCGTTCTTCCGGCCGGGCGGGTACCACCTGCTGTACGACGGCGACATTCGTCCGGAGGGGCTTGCGCTCAGGGTGTCTTCGGGTACGTTTTTCGCGAACGCGTCGGCGTTCTGGGCGGAAGAGCGCGGGTCCGGTCCCGACACCATGTGGTACGGGCTGCAGGCGGGGTATCGGGGTTCACCGGCCCGGGGCGTGTCTCTTACCGCTGGTGCCAGCGTCCACGAACTCAGCCACGCGCAGGGCCGCGCACCGGTGTTCACGCCAGACAACGGTCAGGGCAACCAGCTCGATGCCAACGGCAATTATCTCTACGGGTTTTCCCAGGTGGAGGTGTTCGGGGAACTGAGCTTCGATCTGTCCGGCCATCCGCTGAGAATGTTCGTGGACTACGTCACGAATTCGGCGGCCGATGACCATGCGGACGGTCTCGCGCTGGGTATCGATTACCGGCGTGTCTCCGATACCGGAACCTGGAACCTTGCCTGGATCTACCAGGATCTCGGGGCCAACGCGGTCGTGGGTGCGTTCACCGACTCGGATTTTGCCGGCGGAACCAGTGACGGAAGCGGTTATACGCTGCGGGCCGGGTATGCGTTCCCTCGCGGTTGGAATCTTGGGCTGCGCTACATCCTTGGAGATCGGGGCGAGGCGGCAGGCAACCTTCGGGATTACGACAGGCTGCAGGCGGACATCGTCTTCAACTATTGAATCTGGGGGCGATTCTGTTGGCGCCGTGAGGGCGGGCACCCGGCGGGTGAGGCTTACTCGGGGGGCCTGAGGAGTTCGTTGAGGCTGGTCTTGGCGCGGGTTCGGGCGTCGACTCGCTTGACGATGACGGCGCAGTAGAGGCTGTAGCGGCCGTCGGCCGCGGGCAGGTTGCCGGGGACTACCACGGACCCGGCGGGGACGCGGCCGTAGGTGATTTCGCCGGTGGCGCGGTCGTAGATGCGGGTGCTCTGGCCCAGGAAGACGCCCATGGCGATGACGCTGCCGCGTTCCACGACGACGCCTTCGACGACTTCCGAGCGCGCGCCGATGAAGCAGTCGTCCTCGATGATGGTGGGGGCGGCCTGGAGCGGTTCCAGGACACCGCCGATGCCGACGCCGCCGGAGAGGTGGACGTTCCTGCCGATCTGCGCGCAACTGCCCACGGTCGCCCAGGTATCGACCATGGTGCCGCGGTCGACGTAGGCGCCGATGTTGACGTAGGACGGCATCAGCACCACGCCGGGAGCGATATGGGCGCCGCGGCGCGCCAGTGCGCCGGGAACGACGCGGGTGCCGGAGGCGCCGAAGCGGTCCGCGTCGAAGTCGGCGTACTTCAGGGGCACCTTGTCGAAAAAGCGGGCGCTGCCGTCACCGACCGGTTCGTTGTCGCTGATCCGGAAATACAGCAGCACGGCCTTCTTGAGCCATTCGTTGACGATCCAGCCGCCGTCGCCGGGTTCGGCGACGCGCAGTTCGCCGGTGTCGAGCCCGCCGATGCAATGCTCGACGGCCTCGACGACTTCGGCACTCGCATTTGCGGGCGAAAGATCGCCGCGGGTTTCCCAAGCCGATTCGATCGCATCAATCAATTGCGTCATGGACCCAGATCTCCCGGATGCCCGTACTTTACGCTCTCGCCGCCGGGCATCCGGTCGGTCGTGGACGCGATGATCCCCGGTTATCGGTTGGTTTCAGCACTACTGAGCCGGCGAAGACGATAGCGTGGACTTGATCGCGTCCACGAGTTCGGCGCAGCGCGACTCGTTCAGGCGCCGGTTATTGAGCGTGGTGACAAAGAAGACGTCCTCGGCGCGTTCGCCCAGCGTGGCGATCTTGGCGTTATGCAGGGCCACGCGCTGCTCCTCGAAAACCTTGCCCACCTGCAGCAACAGGCCCGGGCGGTCCGCGGCCACCAACTCCAGCACCGTGCGGTTGTTCACGGGATCCTGCGATACGCTCACCTGGACTGCCGTTGAAAACATGCGGACTTGCCTCGGTGCACGCCGGTAGACCTTGAGGGGGCGATCGTCCGAGGCGGTCAGTGCCCTGGGCAAACGGGTGCGGATTTCCTGCAGCCTCCGCGACTCCTCTATGCGGCTGCCGTCGCTCTCGAGCACGCAGTAGGTGTCGAGTGTCTGACGGCCGCTCATGGGCACGATGCGGGCGTCGACGATCGTCAGGCCCAGCTCATCCAGCGCCGCGGTGATGCGCACGAACGATCGCATCCGCTTGGGGGCGTAAATCATGACCGCTGTCAGCCCTTCGGAGACCTGGTCGCTGATGTCCACGACCACGGACTGTTCCGGCCCGGACTCCGCCAGCACGCGGGTATGCCAGGCGATCTCCTCGGGCCGGTGCCGCAGATAGTACTCGTCCGTGAAATGCTTCCACACGGGCTTCCAGTCGGGCGGACCCAACCCGGTCTCATCCAGCAGATCGCGTGCACGGCCCTGGGTTTCGTCGATCAGTTCGTCGGCGTCGATGGGTCGCGCGAAGCCGCGCCGCAGCGCGCGCTTGGTGAGTTCGTAAAGTTCCCGGAACAAGGTGTCCTTCCAGGAGTTCCAAATCTTGGGATTGGTGCCGCGAACGTCGGCGACGGTCAGCAGATAGAGGTAGTTCAGGTGCGTGATGTCGCCCACCGCGCGCGCGAATTCGTTGACGACGCCGGGATCGTTCAGGTCCTTCTTCTGCGCAGTCATGGAAAGCAGCAGGTGGTGCCTGACCAGCCAGGCCAGCAGGCGGGCGTCGTAGCGGCTCATGCCGTGTTCGAGGCAGAACGCTTCGGCGTCGACTGCGCCGAGTTCCGAATGATCGCCGCCGCGGCCCTTGGCTATGTCGTGGAACAACCCGGCCAGGTAGGCGATTTCCGGTTTTTCCAGGGACTGCATGATGCGGCTGCATTCAGGGAACTCGTGATCGAACCGCGCCAGCGCGAAGCGGCGAAGGTTCTCCACCACGAACAGCGTGTGGGCGTCCACGGTGTAGACGTGGAACAGGTCGTACTGCATGCGGCCCACGATGCGCCCGAAGGCCGGGATGTACAGACCCAGCACGCCGTAGGTGTTCATGCGCTTCAATGTCCGGGTCACCCCCTGGGGTTCCCGGAGGAGGTCGAGGAAAAGGCGGTGATTGCGCGGGTTCTGCCGAAACTCCTCGTCGATCAGGTACAGGTGCTGCCTGATGAGTGCAATGGTTCTCGCACTCACGCCGCGCAGATCGATATTGCGCTCCAGCAGCAGAAAGATCTCCAGAAGCGCCGACGGGTCATTTACAAAAATTTCTTCGTCGATCACCTCCAGATACCCATTTCGCGCCTGGAAGCCCTTGCCCATGGGCTGAACCGGCACCCCCTTGTCCACGAGGATGTCGTCTTCAAACAATTGCAGCAGCATTTCGTTCAGGCGGCTCAGTTCCATCACGGTGCGGTAGTAGCGCTGCATGAGCTGCTCCACTCCGAGCGTGAACGTGGCGTCCTCGTACCCGAGCGCGCTGGCGAGTTTCATCTGGTGATCGAACAGCAGCCGGTCCTCGCGACGGCCCACCAACAGGTGCAGGCCGAAGCGAATGCGCCACAGGAACGCGCGGCCGGTCCTCAGGATCCGCAATTGGCCCGGGGTCAGAAAGCCCCTGGAGTGAAGTTCGTTCAGACTCCTGGAACCCAGGTGGCGGCGCGCGATCCAGACGATCGTCTGGATGTCCCGCAGGCCGCCCGGGCTGGCCTTGATGTTGGGCTCGAGGTTGTACGCGGTGTCGTGAAAGGCGTGGTGACGCGCTTCCTGCTCGGCGCACTTGGCGTGGAAAAAGGCCGCCGAATCCCATACCCGATCCTGACCGACATGTTGTTCAAGGGCGCTGAACAGGTCCGCCGGTCCCGAGAGCAGACGCGATTCCATCATGGTCGTCATGACGGTGACGTCGTTGCGGGACTCGACCTCGCAATCCTCCGGTGTGCGAACCGAGTGTCCGACTTCCAGGCCGATGTCCCAGAGGAACATGAAGAACCGGCTGATGGCTTCGTCGACCACGGCATCGCCGGTCCGGTCCCGCAGCACCATGAGGTCGACGTCGGAGTGGGGATGCAGTTCGCCGCGTCCGTACCCACCGACAGCTACCAGCGCGCAGCGGTCGTTCAACTCGGCCGCGAAATGTTCCCAGGCGGCCAGCACGACCTGGTCGATGACGCGGGCACGAAACCGCACCAGGGTTTCCACCGATTCATTGGCGCGGAAACGCTCATCGAGCGTCTTGTGCGCACCGGCAAGCACCTCGCGGAACGGCTGGATCGGGCTGTCCGGTCCGGCGAGCGCATGATCGAGCAGTGCCCGGTCGACCACTCCGGGCCGCTCCGGAGCGCGAGTGGCGGCGGTCGTGCTCACGGGCCCGCGGCCCCCAGGGTCAGCACTTCGTAACCGGACCCGGTGACCAGCACCGTGTGTTCCCACTGCGCGGACAGCGAGTGGTCCCGGGTCACCACGGTCCACCCGTCGTTCAGCAGCCGGACATGGCGTGAACCTGCGTTGACCATCGGCTCCACGGTGATGGTCATCCCTTCTTCCAGTTGCATGCCGGTGCCTGGCCGGCCGTAGTGCAGAACCTGCGGGTCCTCATGGAAGACACGGCCGATCCCATGGCCGCAGTACTCCCGAACCACGGAGAAGCGGTTCGTCTCCACGTGGGTCTGGATCGCGTTGCCGATGTCCCCCAGGCAGGCTCCGGGACGGATCTGGCGGATGCCGAGCCACATGGCGTCGTAGCTGACCTGCGCCAGCCGTTGACCCAGGATTCCCGGTTTTCCGACAAAGAACATGCGGCTGGTGTCGCCGTGGAATTCATCCTTGATCACCGTGATGTCGATGTTGAGCGCATCGCCGTTCCTGAGCGTGCGATCCCCCGGGATTCCGTGACAGACGACATGGTTCACCGACGTGCAGATGGATTTCGGAAACCCGCGATAGTTCAGCGGCGCGGGAATGGCATCGAGTTCGTCCACGATGTATTCATGGCAGATCCGGTCCAGCTCGCCGGTGGTTACACCCGGCCGGACGTGTTCGCCGATCATGTCCAGGACTTCGGCCGCCAGTTTGCCTGCGACCCGCATGCTTTCCTGTTCTCGAGGGGATTTGATCGTTGCGGTCATTGCCGATGCCTTCACGGCCACAACCGGGCACTCTCCGCCTGCCGGCGGACCCGCGCGATTGTTGCCGCTGTGAGCCTATGGTATAAAGCCCGCGCCCTAGCCCGCAAATTTTGCCGACGCTGGTCACGAGGACCCCGATTCGCGGTATTGGCCAGGTGCACGGACGTCAAGGACGCTGAACGCATAGCTTACACCATGCAGGCGCCGTCTTACGCTGTCCGTGCCGGCCAACAGACCGATTCGGATGCTCCCGACTCGCATTGGCAAGATCGCGCAGGCAACCGGCAATTAACGACACACACGTGCCGAAACCCGCAGCGGGGTGCTCCTGGCGAAAGCCGGAGTTGCTGACGGGGGCCACGTGGAGGATTAACCCGACGAGGAACTCTCATGACCGACGTATCCATGCGTGGGATGCTGGAAGCCGGCGTGCATTTCGGCCACCAGACGCGCTTCTGGAACCCGAAGATGGCGCCCTTCATCTTTGGCGAACGCAACCGCATCCACATCATCAATCTGGAGCGCACGCTCCCCCTCTACCAGGAAGCCTGCGAGTTTATCCGGCGCGTTGTCGCCGATGGCGGAACCGTGCTGTTCGTGGGGTCCAAACGGGCCGCACGCGAGGCAGTTTCCGAGGAAGCCATCCGTTGCAGCATGCCCTATGTGAGCCACCGGTGGCTGGGCGGCATGCTCACGAACTTCAAGACCATTCGAAAGTCGATCGCGAGACTCAAGGAACTGGAAGAGATCACCGCGGATGAGGCGCGCGGGGACTACACCAAGAAGGAAATCCTCGGGCTAAGTCGTGAACGCGACAAGCTGGAGCGAACCCTGGGCGGCATCAAGGACATGGAGTCGTTGCCCGACGCGGTCTTTGTCGTCGATGTGGGCCACGAGGAGATCGCCGTCAGAGAGGCCGTCAAGCTGGGCATTCCGATCGTGGCGGTAGTGGATACCAATTCGTCTCCGGACGAGATCGACTTTGTCGTACCGGGTAACGACGATGCGATGCGCGCCATCAGGCTCTACGCGCACGGCGCGGCGGAGGCGGTCCTTGCGGGCAAGTCGTCGATACCTGACGTTCCTGTGGGCGATGACGAATTCGTCGAACTCGATGCAGAAGGCCGGCCCAAGGTTGCGGGCAGCAAACGGCCCGGTCGCGGCGGCCCCAGGAAACGCCCGGCCCGCAAGGCCGTGGTGCGAAAGAAACAGTCGAAGCTGAGCGCGGTTCGCGATGCCGACGCCGAGAAGGCGCCGTCGGGCGACGCGGAGAAGGCGGAAGACGCCACGTCCGACGACGCGGCAAAAGCCGGGCCCGACACGGCAGACAAGGCCGGGCCCGAAGCGGCAGAAAAGGCCGAGCCCGTTGTCGAAGAAACAGCCGAAGCGCACGCGGCCGAATCTTCCGCAGAGGAAGCCACGCCCGCCGAAACGCCTTACGCCGACGCGGCCGAGGCAGCCGGTTCGGACGGGGACGATGCAGTGGTGGCCGATTCCGACGCAGCAGAGGCGGAGGCAGCCGATACGACAGAGGCGGAGGCAGCCGGCGCGGCAGAAGAGGCGACCGACGCCGAGGACGCCGACTCGGCGCAGGCGGCCGAATCCGACGACGGCAAGACTGAATAGAGGACTATGTAATGCCGATTACAGCAGCATTGGTCAAACAGCTCCGGGAGCGAACCGGGGCCGGGATGATGGATTGCAAGCGGGCGCTCACCGAGGTCGATGGAGACCTGGATCGCGCTGCGGAGTTCTTGCGCAAGGCGGGGCAGGCCAAGGCCGACCGCAAGGCGGCGCGAGTGGCGCAGCAGGGCGTCGTGTTGATGCGGGAGGACGCAGGCGCAAGTCGTTGCGCGGTGCTGGAGATCAACTGCGAGACCGACTTCGTCGCCAAGGACGAGAATTTCGTGAACTTTGCGGAATCCCTCGTCGAAGTCGTCCTGAACCGCACGCCGGTGGATGTCGAGGAACTCCTCGCCATGGAGATAGATGGCGAGAGCGTGGAGACCCTGCGCCGGGAACTGATCGCCAAGGTCGGCGAAAACATCTCCGTTCGCCGTTTCGAAGTTGTCTCGAGCAACGACGTGATCGGCGCCTACTCCCATCACGGACGCATCGGTTCCCTGGTCGAGATGCAGGGCGGCACGGTGGACCTGGCCAGGGACCTGGCGATGCAGGTCGCGGCCATGTCTCCCCGCTATGTCGGTTGGGACGACATCCCGGAACCCGAACTTGCCAAAGAGCGGGAAATTCTCGCGGTGCAGGCCGAAAAGGAGGGCAAGCCGCCCCACATCGTCGCCAAGATGGTGGAGGGCCGGCTGCGCAAGCAGTTTGATGCCGTGACCCTGACGTCGCAGGCATTCGTCAAGGATCCCGACAAGCGGGTTCGGGACCTGCTGGCGCAGAGCGGCGCGACAGTCCTGCGCTTTCTCCGCTTCGAAGTGGGGGAGGGGATCGAAAAACGCGAGGTGGATTTCGTCAGGGAGGTCAGGGAGCAGGCTTCCCGAAAATAGCCTCGACCGAGCCACCAGCCGACATTGGCCGTACAATAGACCCCGCATACCCGCAGGTGGAGTATCCGGGCATCGGAGAAAGGGAATCCATGGGCCAATCGTCGCCAGCCTACAATCGAGTGATGCTCAAGCTCAGCGGCGAGGCGTTACTGGGCTCCCTGGACTACGGCATCGATCCTGCGGTCATTCGGCGAATTGCTGCCGAGATCGTCGAGGTGAGGTCCCTGAACGTCGAAGTGGGACTGGTGATCGGTGGAGGCAACATCTTTCGCGGCGCAGGGCTCGCGGAGGCGGGCATGGACCGGGTGACCGGCGACCAGATGGGCATGCTGGCCACGGTGATCAACTCGCTCGCCCTGCAGGACGCCCTGGAACGCCTGGGCGTGGTCGCTCGGGTCATGTCGGCCATCCAGATCAACGAAGTCTGCGAGGACTACATTCGCCGCCGTGCAATACGCCATCTGGAGAAGGGGCGGGTGGTGATCTTCGCCGCCGGCACCGGCAACCCCTTTTTCACGACCGATACCGCCGCAAGCCTGCGCGCGATCGAGATTGGCGCGGACGTACTGATCAAGGCCACCAAGGTGGACGGCGTCTATTCGGCCGATCCGCTCAAGGATCCACACGCGGTTCGCTACGATGGGCTGTCCTTCGACCGGGTTCTCGCCGAGAAGCTGAACGTCATGGATGCCACTGCGGTGGTGATGTGCAGGGACAATAACCTGCCGCTTGTGGTGTTCAACCTCACCAACGTCGGCGATCTGGTGCGCCTGGTCCGGGGAGAAACCCTGGGCACGGCCGTGGTCAACGAGCTCGCGCAAACGGGGACCGGCAATGATTGACGAACTACAGCAACATGGCGAAGTGCGTATGCGCAAGAGCGTCGAGGCGCTCAGGGGGGAATTCAAGCGCCTGCGTACCGGCCGCGCCCATACCGGCCTGCTGGAACATATCACCGTGGAGTACTACGGGACGCGGGTCCCCATCAACCAGACGGCGACGGTGGCCGTGGAGGACGCGCGGACCCTCGCGGTTTCGCCGTGGGAAAAGCAGATGGTTTCCGCGGTGGAGCGGGCGATCATCAATTCCGACCTTGGGCTCACGCCGGTCACGGCCGGCGTGGTCATCCGCGTTCCGCTGCCTCCAATGACCGAAGAGCGGCGCCGGGACCTGGTCCGCGTCGTGCGTCATGAGACCGAAGTCGCCCGCGTCGCGGTGCGCAACATTCGCCGGGATATCCTGAGCGATGTCAAGGACCTGCTGGCGGAGAAAATGATCACCGAAGACGATCAGCACCGTGCCTACGACGATGTGCAGAAGTTGACCGACAAGTACATCGCGGCCATGGATGAACTCCTGCGCGAGAAAGAAAAGGAAATCATGGAGTTCTGATGGTCGCTTCGGCACGCACTTCGATGGCTGTGGCCCGTATTCCACGCCATGTCGCCGTGATCATGGACGGCAATGGACGTTGGGCCGAGGAACGGGGCATGCCCCGCCAGGCAGGCCATCGGCATGGCATCAAGCCCGTGCGCGCCGTGGTCGAATGTTGCGCCGAACTGGGGATCAGGTACCTCACATTATTTGCCTTTTCGAGCGAAAACTGGAATCGACCCAGGGACGAGATTCGTGGTCTCATGTCCCTGTTCCTCGAAGCCCTGAACCGGGAGGTGGCCGAGTTGGATGAGCAGAATGTCCGGCTTTGCTTCATGGGCGAGAGTCACCGTCTTGATCCCAATCTCCGCCGTGCCATGCAAGCCGCGGAAATTCGCACCAACGGCAATACGCGACTCGAGTTATCGGTGGCGGTGGCGTACGGTGGCCGCGGCGACCTGGTCAACGCCGCCCGCAGGTTGGCCCGCCAGGCAGCGGCAGGCACGCTGGACCCGGAAGAGATCGACTTGGAGCGGTTCGCCAAAGAGTTGGAAATGGCAAGAACCCCGGATGTGGATCTGTTGATTCGGACCGGCAGCGACCGGCGAATCAGCAACTTCCTGTTGTGGAGCCTGGCCTACAGCGAGCTGTATTTTTCCGATGTGCTCTGGCCGGACTTCGGCGCGGAGGACCTGGACGGGGCGATTGCCTATTACGGCAGCCGCCAGCGCAGGTTTGGCCGCACCGCGCAACAGATCAAGGCGAGTTCGTGCTGAGAGCGCGCGTCATCACGGCGCTCGTGCTGGCCGGCGGCATGACGGTGACCGTGCTGTACCTGCCTACCTGGGCCGTGGCCTGGGTGATCGGCCTGTTCTGTCTGGGCGGTGTCTGGGAATGGGCCGGGCTGACCCGCTTGCACGGATTCGCGCGCTGGGGCTATCTTTCGGCCTTTGCCCTTCTGATGCTGGCCATGGCGAGATGGGGACTGGATCGCGGGTGGACAGCAAACACGATCATGGCCGTCGCGGTCTGCTGGTGGGGGCTCGCGGCGCTCGCGCTGCGGATTCGTCCGCGCCGCATCCCGTTGTACCTGGTCGGGGCAACCGGGCCGCTGGCCCTGTTTCCTGCCTGGTTTCTGCTGACCCACCTGCACGGTAATGCGGTCCAGGGACCCAGCCTGACGCTCAGCATCATGTTCATCGTGTGGGCAGCGGATGTGGGCGGCCACTTTGTCGGCGGAAACTGGGGGCGGGTCAAGCTGGCTCCCCGCGTCAGCCCCGCCAAGACCTGGGAGGGCGTGATCGGCGGCGTGGCGCTGGCAACGCTGTTTGCCTTGTCTGCCGGCCTGTTGCTGGATCTGCCCGCCGGAACGTTCGTCGCCATCGGTATTGCGGCAGCGCTCGTTTCCGTCGTGGGAGACCTCACGGTCAGCATGCTCAAGAGAAACGTCAGTGTGAAGGACAGCGGCTCGCTGCTTCCCGGTCACGGCGGGATACTCGACAGGATAGACGGTCTGGTCGCTGCCGCACCGATATTCTTTCTCGGACTGGTTGCAGCGGGGCTCACGGGATAATGTTGACAGGCCCAAAATGAGTCGGAACCCGAGGCGGCGGAGATGGTCTGAAACTAATCGGGTAGCAGTATTGGGCCGCCGGCGGTCGGCGGTTAGAATAGTAACTTGCGTCGGCAGTCCGGCGTCGGCCTGGGTGGACTGGCCGGGGGTGAATGGCAGATGATCGAGGTGCTTCTTGCGATTGCGGCGTTTATCGTCACGATCGGCATACTCGTGACGTTTCACGAGTACGGTCACTTCATCGTGGCGCGCCGCCTCGGGTTCAAGGTGCTGCGATTCTCGGTCGGATTCGGCAAGCCGTTCTATAAATGGAAAGGGCGCGCGCCCGCCCGTCTTTCCGGTCCCGGTGGGCCGGACCCGGTGCCGACCGAGTACTGGTTGTCGAGCATTCCGCTTGGCGGCTACGTGAAACTGCTGGACGAGCGTGAGGGACCCGTCCCTGCAGCGGAGCGGCACATGGCCTTCAATCGTCGCCCGATTCCGCACCGTATCGCCGTTCTCGCCGCCGGCCCCGGATTCAACTTCCTGCTTGCCATCGCCGCCTATTGGCTCATGTTCGTTACGGGCGTACCCAGCCTCAAGGCCTTCGTGGGCGATGTAACGCCCGATTCCACGGCGGCGCAGGCCGGGCTTGTGGAATACGACGAGATACTGGCGGTGGGCGGGCAACCCACGCCCACGCTGGAAGCCGTCACACTCGCAATACTCGACGAGTTGTTGAGCGACGGTCGGATCGACATGACCGTGGAAGGCGCCGATGGCCAGGCCAGAGCGGTGGAGCTCGATGTCCGCGGGCGGGAATCGGAACTGACCGAACCGGAGTCGCTGTGGTCAGGACTCGGGTTTTCCCCCGGACCGCTGCCCCCGGTTATCGGCGAACTCACGCCTGAAGGTCCCGCCGAACGCGCCGGATTTCTTCGGGGCGACAGGCTGCTGAGTGCGGACAATGAGCCGATCGACAATTGGGCAACGTGGGTGGAATTCATCCGCGCGCGTCCCGACACGACCGTATCCGTGCTTGTCCAGCGCGACGGGCGGGAACGGAGACTGACGCTTGCGATCGCCAGCGTGCGTATCCAGCGCGACGGGCAGGAGCCGAATCAGGTTCTGGAGGTCGGTAGCGAAGCGCAGGAAGTGCAGGAAGTGCAGGTGATCGGCCGCATCGGGGCCGGTCCGGACCTGTACGTGGAACAACGCTACGGAGTCATCGAATCGATTCCCCGGGGAATGGCCAAGACCTGGGAGATGGGCGCACTGACCCTGCGCATGCTCGGCCGCATGGTCGTCGGTGACGTATCCGTACGAAACATCAGTGGACCCATCACGATCGCCGCCTTCGCCGGCGACAGCGCCCGCGCCGGGCTGACCGCGATTCTCGGCTTTCTGGCTATCGTCAGCATCAGTCTGGGGATACTGAACCTGCTGCCCGTACCCCTGCTGGACGGCGGCCAGATCGTCTACCAGGTCGTGGAATGGATCAAGGGATCACCGATCTCGGAACGATCGCTGATCATTGGCCAGCAACTGGGTTTGGTAATGCTCTTCGTGTTAATGAGTTTTGCCTTTTATAATGACCTGTCCAGGATATTTGGTTCATGAAAACTGTGGACGTCTTCAGGTTGAGAACGGCGGCGCGAATGGGCGCCGTCGCCATGCTGCTCCTGGCGCTGAATTGCGCCCGGGCCCAGACCATAGACTCGTGGGTGGTGCGAAACTTCGAGGTGGAAGGCGCGCAACGGATTTCCACGGGTACCATCTACAACTACCTGCCGTTGAATATCGGCGACACCGTCACCGAACAGCGCGTTCAGGAGTCCATTCGGGCGTTGTACTCGACAGGATTCTTTCGGGATGTGGAATTCCGCCGGGACGCCGATACGCTGGTTATCGCCGTGCTGGAGAGACCCTCGATCGAGGAGTTCACCATCGAAGGGAACGACGAGATCAAGACGGAGGACCTGGAAGAATCGCTGCGCCAGGTCGGATTGACGCGGGGCAAGGTCTTCGACCGATCCGTGCTGGAGGAAGTCAGGCAGTTCCTGCTGGAGCAGTACTACAGCCGGGGCCGATACGGCGTCAGCGTGGAAACACCCGTAGAGGATATCGGCGACAATCGGGTTCGAGTGGCTATCGAGATCGAAGAGGGCGCGCGCGCCAAGATTCGTCAGATCAACCTCGTCGGCAACACCAGTTTCACGGACAGGGAAATACTGGGAGATTTCGAACTCAGCACCGGGAACTGGTTGTCTTTCATCAGAAATGACGACCGCTATTCCAAGGAGGCGCTGGAGGGCGACCTGGAGTCGCTGCGTTCCTTCTACATGGACCGCGGTTTTGCGGACTTCCGCTGGGAGAGCATCCAGGTCGCCATTTCGCCTGACAAGCAGGACATATTCGTCACGGTCAACATCACCGAAGGCGAGCGCTACACGATTTCCGACGTCCAGTTGGCCGGCGATCTCGTGGTGCCCGAAGCGGAGCTCAGGAGGCTGATCTTCGCCCAACCAGGGCAAATGTTCTCCCAGCAGGTGATCGCGCTCAGTGAGGAGTACCTGACGCAGCGCCTTGGTCAGGACGGGTACGGGTTTGCCCAGGTTCAGGCGGTGCCCGAGTTGGACGAAGAGTCCAAGGAAGTTTCGATCACCTTCTTCGTGGATCCCAGGAACCGCGTCTACGTGCGCCGCATCAGCTTCAATGGCGCGGACAGCGTCAACGATGAGGTATTTCGCCGCGAAATGCGCCAGCTCGAAGGCGCCTATCTTTCCAACGCGCAACTGGAGCGCTCAAAGATCCGCTTGCAGAGGCTGGCCTACATAGAGACGGTGGAGTACGAAACCGTCGGCGTGCCGGGCTCGCCGGACCTGGTGGACATCAATTTCGCGATCGAGGAAGGATTGCCCGGTCAATTCGGCGGCGGCATCGGGTATTCGGAGTACTACGGGCTTCAGCTCAACGGAAACTTCGTCCACTCCAATTTCATGGGCACCGGAAATCGGGTCGGAGTGGATCTGAGCGGCGGCGAATTCTTCAAGGTCTACAGTCTGAATTTCACCGATCCGTACCGAACCATCGACGAGTTGTCGCGCACGTTGTCGCTTTCGTATCGGGACATCAGGCAATTCACGTCGGCCACGTCGGACTTCTCCACGCAGACCATCACCGCCGGCGCGGACTGGTCCTACCCGGTGACCGAGATGCAGTACCTGCGCTTCGGGCTCTCCGCATCGCAGGCCCAGATGGTGACCGGCTTCTACAGTTCGCAGCAAGCCAATGAATGGGTCCGCAATCACGGCAATCCCTTTGCCATTGACGGGGGTCAATATTACGGAACGACGGTGGAAACCCTCGATGTCGCCCTTGGCTGGTCGTTCGATTCCCGAAATCGCTTCATCTTTCCCACCCGCGGACTGCGTCTGGGCGCCAATTTGAGCGCCTCGATCCCCGGCAGCGAGGTGGAGTACTACATCGCCTCGCTGGACTATACCCAGTACATCCCGCTGTTCGGCGCGTGGATGCTCAAGCTCAACTCCGAGCTGGCGTTGGGTGAGCCCTACGGAGAAGAGACCCTGGCGCTGCCGCCTTACCGTTATTTCTACGGCGGCGGTCCGGGTACCGTACGGGGCTACAGGGAAAGCTGGCTCGGTCCGAGAGACTCGCTGTCCAATCCCCATGGCGGCAACCTGTTGATCGCCAACCAGTTCGAACTGGTCTTTCCGCTGCCCGAGCGGTTTGCAACCTCGGCTCGCGCCGCGATGTTCTACGACGTCGGCAATGTGTTTCACACCGGTGGCGTGACTTTCTACGACCGCCTGGGGGACGAGGTCAGCTACGCGTTTGACGCCGAACGGCTCAAACATTCGGTGGGAATCGCTGTAGAATGGCTGGCGCCGCTGGGGCTGTTGAGGTTCAGCTACGGTTTGCCGTTGAACGCCGACGAGGAAACGGATCGATTTTGGGGCGACCGTACGGAGGAATTCCAGTTCACGGTCGGCAACGCATTTTAGGACAGGGAATTCATGAGGTTCAGAATGACATCGTTTGCAAGAGCAAAGATCGGCTTGCTGCTCGCCGCACTCCTGGCAGGCGCGTCGGCGTTCGCACAGACGGAAGGGCTCCGGATCGGAGCGGTGGATTTCGGCCGGCTAATAGACCTGTCGCCGCAGGCTCGTTTGGCGACGGAGTCTCTGCAGGAAGAATTTGCGCCGCGCCAGCGCGAGATTGCTGCCCTGCAGCGCTCGTTGCAGGACAAACAGGAAACCTACCAGCGAGACAGCGCGATCATGGGTGAGACGGAACGCCTGAATCTCGAGCGGGAGATTACCGACGAGCAGCGCGATATGCAGCGGGAGCAAAACGCATTCATCGAGGACATGGATATTCGGCGAAACGAAGAGCTGAGCCGGGTACAGAACACACTGATTCAGGAAGTGCAAATCTATTCCCGCGCTGCCGGCTACGATCTGGTCGTTGCCAATCCTCTCTATTACGGCAGTGCCGTGGATATTACGGAGGAAGTGTTGCGCAGGCTTGAGGCCGACTTCGCTGACGAGGAACCGGGAGCGGCTGAATAAATTCCGCAGCGGATCAATCCGACGCGCCTGAACGACGCGTCGCGACGCTGGCTGAACTCGCGGAACTGTTTGGTTGCGAGGTCCGCGGTAACCCCAAACGGCCGATTCACACTGTAGGGACGTTGTCCGGTGCATCCGGCACTGCGATCAGTTTTCTTGCCAATCCCGCCTATCGGCGTCACCTGGCCGAAACCCGGGCAGGTGCTGTCATTCTCGATGAGCGTTTCGCCGAGGAATGTCCCGTGCCCGCGCTGATAGCCGCCAATCCCTATTCGGTCTATGCAAGAGTGGCACAGTTGCTTCATCCGCCCCCCCCGGCCGAGCCGGGGATACACCCACGCGCCTGTGTTGACGGACAGGCCCGGGTATCCGATTCCGCCCAGGTAAGTGCTAACGCCGTTGTGGGCCGCGGCGCGACGTTGGGCGCGTCGGTTGTGGTCGGCGAGGGTTCGGTGGTGGGGCCCGGCGCGTCGGTGGGTGACGGCACGCGGATCGCCCCTCGGGTCGTCCTTATGGACGGTGTCCGGATCGGCGCGCGCTGTCGGCTCCATGCCGGCGTCGTTGTCGGCAGTGACGGCTTCGGGTTTGCCAGGGAAGACCCGGAGTGGATCAAGGTACCCCAGATCGGTGGCGTGGTTATCGGCGACGATGTGGAAATCGGGGCCAATACCACTATCGATCGAGGCGCCATCGAGGATACCGTCATAGAGAACGGCGTGAAGCTGGACAACCAGGTGCAGATCGCGCATAACGCCCGCATCGGGGCGCATACCGTGATGGCCGCATTCTCGGGCGTGGCAGGCAGCACACGGGTTGGCGCCAGATGCATGTTCGGCGGCGCCGTCGTGGCGGTGGGGCACCTGACGATTTGCGACGATGCGGTGTTCACGTTCCGTACGGCGGTACTCAAGTCCGTCACCAGGCCGGGTACCTATTCCGGGACGCTGGGTGCCGAGGAAGCCGGTCTGTGGCGGCGTAACGCAGCGCGATTCCGGGCTCTGGACGAGATTGTGCGGCGAATCCGCGCCAGTACCGGGTCCGGGAGGAGACAGGCTGGTGAATGAGCGCTATTGCATCGATGTGGAAGGCATCATGGAGCGCATTCCGCATCGCTATCCATTCTTGTTGCTCGACGGAATCCTCCACGTCACTCCCGGCGAATCCATCGCCGCGGTGAAGAACGTTTCGTTCAATGAACCGTATTTTCTCGGCCATTTCCCCGGGCACCCGGTGATGCCCGGTGTTCTGATCGTGGAAACAATGGCGCAGGCGGCGGGGGTTCTCATATGGGAGAGCGTGCCGCCGGATGAGCGCAATTTCACGCTTTACCTTGTCGGCGTTGAAAAGACCCGATTCAGGCAGCCGGTGCGCCCGGGCGATCGGCTGGTGGTTACCGCGACACTGACATCGAGGCGGCGAAACTTCTGGCGCTTCGATGCCGTCGCCGAAGTCGACGGAGAGCGGGTGGCGAGCTCGGAATTCGTGCAAACGCCGGGACTGGTCCGGTGATCGACGCCCGCGCGGTCATTTCCGAGCGGGCGCGTCTGCACCAGGACGTGTCGGTCGGTCCCTACAGCATCATCGGCCCGGACGTTGAGATCGGGCCGCGTACGCGAATCGAATCCCATGTCGTGTTGAAGGGGCCCTGCGTCATCGGCGAGGACAATCACATCTTTCAGTTCTCGTCCCTCGGTGAGGATCCCCAGGACAAGAAGTACGCCGGCGAGGTGACGGAACTGGTGATCGGCGACCGCAATACCATCCGGGAATACTGCACGATCAATCGCGGCACGGTTCAGGACTCCGGGAAAACCAGGGTGGGGCACGACAACTGGATCATGGCCTACGTCCACATCGCACACGACTGCGTCGTCGGCAACCAGACCGTCCTTGCCAACAATACGACCCTGGCCGGACACGTGCATGTGGGCGACTGGGCGGTACTCGGCGGTTTCACGGCGGTGCACCAGTACTGTTGCATCGGCGCCCACGCGCTGACCGGCATCTTCACCGCGGTGACCAAGGATATTCCCGCCTACGTGACGGCCGCCGGCCGGCCGGCGGTACCCCGGGGAATCAACGCCGAGGGACTGCGGCGTCGCGGCTTCAGCACGGACCAGATCAGCCGCGTCCGTGATGCCTACCGCACCCTTTACCGGCAGCGACTCAAGCTGGAAGAAGCGCTTGAGATTCTCCGCCGGCGAGCCGAGTCGCAGGAAGAAGTTCGCGTATTGCTGGATTCCATCAGCCAGAGTTCCCGTGGCCTCATTCGTTAGTATCCGGTGGTAAACGTCCCGCGGGTCGGGTTGGTGGCGGGTGAGGCCTCCGGCGATACGCTGGGCGGCGGCCTGATCGCCGCGCTACGCAAGCGCGTGCCCGACGCGCAGTTCATGGGCGTGGCAGGCCCTCGCATGATTGCCGCAGGATGCGAGCCCTGGTATCACTCCGAAGAGTTGTCGGTCATGGGGCTCGCCGAAGTGATGCGGCACCTGCCTCGCCTGATCCGCCTGCGCAGGGACCTGAGGCATCGCTTTCTGGACGCCGACCTGGATGTTCTTGTCGGGATCGACTCGCCGGACTTCAATCTGCCGCTGGAGTCAGCGCTGAAACGAGCCGGAGTTCCCACCGTGCAATACGTCAGTCCGCAGGTCTGGGCATGGCGGCAATCGCGGGTGGCAAGCATTCGCAAGTCCGCGGACCGGATCCTCTGTCTGCTGCCCTTCGAGACCGAGTTCTACGAGGCTCATGGCGTCGATGCGAGGTTTGTGGGCCATCCGCTGGCGGACGAAGTGCCCATGGACAGCGACGTGAACGAAGCCAGGTCCGCGCTTGGCCTGGACTTGCAACGCCCCTGCCTGGCGCTGTTGCCAGGCAGCCGGGGCGCGGAAATCGCGCGACTGTCAGCACCTTTTCTGGATACGGCCCGATGGATGCGGGCGAGGCGGCCCGAAATCCAGGTCATTGCCGGACTGGCCAACGAAAGCACCGCGGCCGCGTTCCGTGATGCGATACAGGCGAGCCGCCTCGATCCGAAGCCGGATATCCATGTCGGCCGTGCCCGGCAGGTCATGGCGGCCGCCGACGTGGTGCTGACGGCATCGGGAACCGCCAGCCTCGAAACCATGCTGACCAAGCGGCCCATGGTGGTTGCCTATATCGTCTCCGCCGTAACGCACCGGCTGGTGAGGCGTCTGGGCTTCCGCCAACTGGACCATTTTGCCTTGCCCAACCTATTGGCCGGCCGGGGCGTGGTTCCGGAATTTCTGCAGGCCGACGTGCGTGCCGACGTGTTGGGTCCGGCGCTCGAATCGTACCTTGACGGCGAGCGCGGACGCGGCAAGGATAGCGGCTGGTACGATGCGTTTCGATCGATCCACGAGCGGTTGCGCCGCAACGCTAACGAGCGGGCCGCCGACGCTGTCGTGGAACTCCTGAATACGAAATAATCTGAATCAATGGAGCGGTTTCTTGTGGGTGGCAATGGCGTGGTGGCCGGTGTGGACGAAGCCGGCCGCGGTTGTCTTGCCGGCCCGGTCGTCGCTGCTGCGGTCGTCCTTCACCCGGACCGGCCCATTGCCGGACTCAGGGATTCCAAGCTGTTGAGCCACTCCACACGCAAACGGCTGACCGGGGCGATCCGGCGGCGGGCAAGGGCGTACGCTGTCGCATTGGCGGGGCCCGAGGAAATCGATCATCTGAACATCCTGCAAGCGTCATTGAGGGCCATGGAAAGAGCAGTGCGCGGATTGCATTTGCAGCCACACCTTGTGCAAGTGGACGGCGCCCAGGTACCTCGCTTTGAGGGTGCCGGGGAGTTCGCAGCCGAAGCGGTGGTGGGCGGAGACCGGATCGTGCCCGCCATCAGCGCCGCCTCGATACTCGCCAAGGTCTACCGTGACCGCCTGATGGGCCTGTGGCACTGCCGCTTCCCCGGATACGGCTTCGATACCAACAAGGGCTATCCGACACCGGTCCATCTGGCGGCGCTGAAAAGCATTGGCCCCTGCGCCATTCACCGTCGGAGTTACGCGCCCGTGCGCCGCGTCGGCGAGAGCCGCTCGGGCCGGTGAGGCGGTCGGGATAATGCGCGCAACATGAGTCGCTTCGTTCACCTTTCGGTCCACAGCGAGTTTTCCCTCGTGGATGGGATCGTACGGGTTGCCGATCTCGCCGAAGCCGTGCGGGAAAGGCAGATGCCTGCCGTGGCCCTGACCGACCACATGAACGTTTTTGCGATGGTGAAGTTCTACAAGTCGGCTCTCAGGCAGGGCATCAAGCCGGTGATCGGTGCCGACATACAGGTTGCCGAGACACAACAAGACGCGGTGCCGACACGCCTGACGCTGCTTTGTGCGAACGCGGCCGGTTTCCGGAACCTGAGCCGCCTGCTCACCCATGCGTATTCCCGGCGGCGGGGCGGCGATGACGTGTGCGTGCTCAAGCGCTGGCTGGAACCGGAAGCACTCCAAGGCCTGATCGCACTCTCGGGAGGCCAGTACGGCGAGTTGGGGCGAACATTGCTCGGGGCGAGGCCGGAACGGGCTGCCGGACTCCTCGACGGCTGGTCAAGGCGATTTCCGCAACGTTTCTACGTGGAGTTACACCGGGTCGGCTGGCCGGAGGAGAGCGACTACGTGACTGCGGCCGTTCGGCTGGCGGCATCCAATGGCGTCCCGGTGGTTGCCACCAACCCGGTGCGGTTCCTCGACCCGGACAATCAGCGCGAGGATGAGCCGAACGATTTCGAGGCCCACGAAGTCAGGGTCTGCATTCAGCAGGGCAAGACTCTGAACGATTCCCGACGTCCACGGGAATACACGGAACACCAGTACCTGAAGTCCCCGGCCGAGATGGAAGAACTCTTCGCCGACCTGCCCGAAGCGCTCGCCAACAGCGTGGAGATCGCGCGCCGCTGCAGCTTTGAACTGGAACTGGGCCGTCCCAGTCTGCCCGAGTTCAAGGTACCGGAACAACAGTCGGCGGCGACCTGGCTCAGGGACATGTCGCTTCGCGGCCTTGCACAGCGCGGCGTGTCGCCGAGCGGAAACGGCAGGATCCCGTATACGGCCTATCAGGAGCGATTGGACAGTGAACTGGAAGTCATTTGCGAGATGGGTTTCGAGGGCTACTTCCTGATCGTCGCGGACTTCTGCAGTTGGGCGCGCGGGCAGGAGATTCCTGTCGGCCCGGGCCGCGGTTCCGGGGCGGGATCTCTGGTTGCGTTTGCCCTGGGCATTACCGACCTCGATCCGCTGGAGCACGATTTGCTGTTCGAGCGATTCCTCAATCCGGAACGCGTCTCCATGCCGGATTTCGACATCGACTTCTGCATCGTCGGGCGCGACAAGGTCATCGACTATGTCGCCAATCGTTACGGCGCGGACAAGGTTTCGCAAATCATCACGTTCGGCACCATGGCCGCCAAGGCCGTGGTTCGGGATGTCGGCCGTGCCCTGGGGATGCCCTACGGTTTCGTGGACCAGATCGCCAAGCTGATTCCGTTCGAACTGGGGATCACGCTTGAGAAGGCGCTGAAAGAGGAAGCGCTCAATGCACGCTACCAGGATGAAACCGAGGTCAGGGAACTCATCGACCTGGCCAGGAAGCTGGAGGGGATTGCCCGAAACGCCGGCACTCATGCGGGCGGCGTCGTCATTGCTCCCGGTCCGCTGACGGAGTTCATGCCGCTCTACGTCGAGCCGGAGGGGAATTCGCTGAGCCAGCTCGACAAGGACGACGTCGAGGCGCTGGGATTGGTCAAGTTCGACTTTCTTGGACTACGAACCCTGACCATCATCGATCGCGCTTTCCAGTCCATCAATCGGCAACGGAAAGAGAACGGGCTCGATCCCCTCAGTCCGTCGCAGATCCCCATGAACGACCCCGAAACATACGAGTTGTTGCGCCGTTGCCAGACCACCGGCGTGTTTCAGCTCGAGTCGCGGGGAATGCGCGATCTGATCAGGCGTCTGCAGCCAGACCACTTCGGCGACCTGGTGGCGGTGCTGGCGCTGTTCCGGCCCGGTCCCCTGCAGTCCGGGATGGTGGACACTTTTGTAGATCGAAAGCACGGCACCGACGCGGCTCCCGTGGACTATTTTCACCCGAGCCTCGAGCCGATTCTTAAGCCGACCTACGGGGTGATCCTGTACCAGGAGCAGGTGATGCAGATTGCCCGGATCATCGCGGGCTACTCCCTTGGCGGCGCCGATCTGCTGCGCCGGGCGATGGGCAAGAAGGATCAGGAAAAGATGGACGAGCAGCGGAGCGTCTTCGCTGCCGGTGCGGCGGCCAATGGCATCGATGCCGGTGTTGCCACGACGTTGTTCGACCTGATGGCGCATTTCGCCGGTTACGGCTTCAACAAGTCGCATTCGGCGGCATACGCGCTGATCGCCTACCAGACCGCCTGGCTCAAGGCGCGCCACCCGGCGCACTTCCTGGCCGCCGTATTGACCACCGACATGGATTACACCGACAAGATCGTGCCCCTGAAGGAAGACTGCGTGCAGCTTGGAATCGACTTGCAGGGTCCCGACATCAACCGCTCGCGAGGCGAATTCATGGTGTCCGGCGAGCGGGAAATCGCCTACGGGCTTGGCGCCATCAAGGGGGTCGGCCTTGCCGCAGTGGGCCAACTGGTCGAAGAACGTGAGCGTAACGGCCCCTTTACCCACTTGCTCGACCTCTGTTGCCGAATGGATCAACAACGGCTCAATCGCCGAATGCTCGAGGCGTTCATCCGTTCGGGTGCGCTGGACGAACTCGGGCCGAACCGGGCGACCCTGATGGGGGCGGTGCCCGATGTCCTCAAGCTCGCGGCGCACGCGGCCCGGTTCAAGTCGGCGGGACAGGGCGCCCTTTTCGCCGAACCGGACTCACCGGGCGACATCGAGGACCTGCTCACGCCGGTTCCCGAGTGGAGCGCTCAGGAGCGGCTCAAGGGCGAACGCGAGAGCCTCGGCCTGTATTTTTCGGGGCATCCATTCGACGAATACGCTGAACATTGCCGCCACTTCACAAACGGCTCCATCTCCAGGGTGACAAGGGCACTGGCGGGAAACGGTGCGGGGCCATCGTCCGCCGACGTCGCAGTCGCCGGCGTGGTGGCCGATGTGCGCCGGCGCGGCGGAAGAGTTTCGATGATCCTCGAGGATCACACGGGCCGGTTGGAAGTCACGATGTTCGACGAGGTATTCAATCAGTACCGGCACCTGGCCATGAACGACCAGATGGTGGTCGTGAATGGCCAGTTGCGCTTCGCCGATTTCCTGAGCGACTGGAGGCTGACGGCGCGCCGGCTTCGTTCGGTTGACGAGATGATCGAGCAGAGCGCCAGCCGCCTGACCATTCACTGGCCCGTGGATGACGAGGGGGCCAGTTTCCTGAATTCCCTTGCACAGGCGCTGGAACCGTTTGCTCCCGGCAATTGCGAAGTGTGCATCGAATATGCCGGCCCGGAAGCGAAGTCAAAACTGAGTCTGGGCGATCGCTGGGCGGTGCGTGCCAGTCCCAGGCTGAGGGAGCAACTGGGCGCCTTGCTCGGTCCCAACGGCTATTCGATCCACTACCCCAAACACTTCATCTGACATTCCGCCGCGGGTCGCTCCGAACCCGGGTTCGATAGGCATCCAGGGCCCGCTTCCGGCCGCTGTCCAGATCGACCATCGGGTATGGATAGGACTCGCCGAGGCGAACCCCGGCATCGATCAGTACCTTGTCCGCCGCCTGCCAGGGTGCATGAATGAATTTATCGGGGAGCCGCCCCAGCTCGGGTAGCCACGTGCGCAGATAGCCGCCGGCCGGGTCGAAACGCCGCGATTGGGTGACGGGGTTGAAGACGCGGAACCACGGCGCTGCGTCCACGCCGCAGCCGGCGACCCATTGCCAGCCGGCGCTGTTGTTTGCCCAGTCCGCATCGACCAGCGTGTCCCAGTACCACGCGGCGCCGAGCCGCCAGTCGATCAACAGGTGCTTGGTCAGAAATGACGCGGTGACCAAGCGCACGCGGTTGTGCAGCCAACCGGTCGACCACAGTTCCCGCATGCCGGCATCGACCAGGGGATAGCCGGTCAGGCCGCGCCGCCAGCGGCGCAGTTCGTCCGGTTCGTTCCTCCAGGGCATGCGGTCGAATTGCGGCCGGAGGCTGGCTGTTCCCATGTCCGGGTGGTGGTACAGCAAGTGGTGGCTGAATTCGCGCCAGCCGAGTTCGCGAAGAAAGGCGTCGCGGCCCGGTCCGGGGTCCCGTCCGTCCAGGGCAGCGGCAATCTGTCGTGGGCCGATCTCACCGAAATGAAGGTGTGGGGACAGCCGGCTCGTTGCCGCCAGACCCGGCAGGTCGCGTTGCCGGTGGTACCCGTCGACCCCGTATTGCAGGAACTTCTCGAGCCTGTCCTGCGCGCCGCGTTCGCCCGGCTGCCAGACGCTGCCGAATCCCGCCGCCCAGTCGGGGGACCGGCTGCGCAGACCCCAGCGGTGAAGGCCGTCGCTGTCTGGCCAGGTCTCGGGCGGTGCCGGCAACGGTGGCGTCGAGCCGGGGCGTTCGAAGTCCTCAAGGACGCAGCGACGCCAGAAGGCCGTGAAGACCTTGAAGGGCGTGCCCGCGGCGGTGCGGATGTCCCACGGCTCGAACAGCAGGGACGCGTTGAAGGTCCGCGACTCGATGTCGGCGGCGGCGCATTGTGCCTCGACCCGCCTGTCGACTGCCATGAGCGCAGGGTCGTAGAGCCGGTTCCACAGCACCGCGGCGGCGCCGGTTTCCCGCGCGACTTCGTCAATGACCCGGCACGGCGGACCGCGGCGCAGGATCAGGCGGCTGCCGGCACGCCGCAGAGCGCCATTCAACTCGCGCAGGCTGCCGTAGAGCCACCAGCGCGATGCAGCACCCATCGGGCGAGTGCGTTCATCCAGGATGAAGACCGGGATGACCGGTCGCCCGGTGCTTGCGGCCGTGTTCCAGGCGGGGTTGTCGGCCAGTCGCAGGTCGCGTCGAAACCAGACCAGGACGGGTCGCCGGCCGTCTTTCCCGTCGGCGAGCGCGGAAAAATTGCCGCTGGACTCAATCCCGGGTGCCTTGCCTCCTGCCTGCCCTTCAGCGTTCATGACGTTGCGTCCCGATGGGCGCTGGGCGCCGTGATACCGCAAGACATGATCGGCATAAGATCGTTCGGCCCGACTTGTCACGATTCCGGCCTGGCAGCCCATGGCAAAAGTCCCCCTGCATTCGACCGACGCGGCATCCCGGCTGACTGCGTTGCTCGTCGGTCGAATATTCCCGATATTCTCCCTCCTCGCGCCTTGTCAGCCGGGCGCCGCGCCGGTCTCGG
>LXNI01000296.1_pt1 | contig 62980 bp, 60 predicted proteins | sample 809091 | NCBI WGS metagenome assembly LXNI01 (sample SAMN04870527, study PRJNA318959) | sponge metagenome | biome: 01000161; feature: marine sponge reef; material: water | host: Sarcotragus foetidus | place: Greece: Milos, Mediterranean Sea | collected 2013-05-29 | depth 5-7 m
CATCCGGGCGTGCTGGTGCTTATGCCCGGAGAGAAGGGTTTTGTCCGGTATGGGGTGACAGAAGAAGCGCCTGCGGCGATGGCGGAACGTGGCTACGCTGCGTTTTTCGATGTAGTGTCCCAGCCTCGTCAGTACGCGGACAGGGATCAAATGCCCGGGGAGGTTACGGGAGACCATACGGCTCGTGTGACGATGCGCGTGCCGGGGGTGTACGTACCCGGAGAAGGCGCCTCGCAGCTCCGCGCTACGCTGCTATCGATCTCGTTTGTGGGTCCGACGTCGGCAACGTTTTTGGTAGAGACGGCGGATCGTCCGTTTGCGGGCGAGGTGGTGGCGTACGACGGAGACGGCCGCGAGTTGGGCCGCCGGGAGACGCTGGTGTACACGCGCAGCCGGGTGCGTATCCTATTGGATCACATACCCGAGGAAGGGCCTGTGGTGTTGCGTTTTTCGCCTCGGGGATCGGGCCGGGCGCCTGAGCCGGCGTCCGTCGAGTGGAATGCGCCGGGAAGGGACATAGGCGCCGCCGGGGACAAAGACCGTACAAGGACCCCGGAAACGCTTGTCCAGAAACCGTAAAGGTCGCCCATACCGACTCTGCAAAAACCTGACCCGAAGGATATTGAATGAGCGGCCTGCCCCAAAAGTCATCATATAGTCACAAATAAAGCCTGTAATGTCACTGTAAATACACGAAAGTGCTATGGTAAAGTATTGTATACTTTGATAACTTGGTGTTTAACGCACAGCCAGCAATATGTACGAGACGGAGGATGCAGTGCAGACTGCATATCCGACATGCCTGAAGCAAGAGAAACCGAACGGATGGAAACTGCACCGCAAACTCCAAGGGGCTACCGCCGGGTGCTCTGTTTCTCGACACTACCCTTGTCGGGGCATATGAAACGTGCGCAAGGCGACCGTGCGTCTGTCCGTCGATTGACAATCATGCGGTGCATACCGTACCTTGCTGAAAGCAAATCGCTATCCGAGAACGACATGGATTCGTCGCCACAATACGCTTGAAGACATGCCCGATTTCAGCAAAACATTTTTTGTGATTTCGTCCAGAGCCATGGGTCGGATCCTTATTCTTTCGGGTTTTTTGCTTTTGCCTTATTGGAGCGCCCACGCGCAGGAGGCAAGGGTGAACCAGCGCGTGCTTCCTGCTGCCGAGGTATACGATCTGGATTTTATAAACCGTTTTCTGGAGGACCAGATTATTTACCCCAATGATCCCGATTATACCCATGGGGTCTTTCTGGATGTCACGCAAGACGGGTTCGGTTCGAACGATATCCTTGTGCTCTATCCAAGCGAAGAACATTTTTCGCTGAGTCAATACTTTCCGGAGGCCATGCTCAATACGTTGGTTTCGTTGAATCTGGAAACGGACTATCGAATCAATACCGTGCGCGATAGAAGCCCCCTGCTGGCTGACGAAGGCGAAGTGGAGGAGGATGCCAAAAAGGCCTTGGCCGGGGCTATATTAGGCTCTCTGTTGCACTACTACCCTGAAGGACCTATGGAAATGCATCTTCTTCAGCAGGGAGAAGACGTACATATTACGTTCTGGAACTATGAAGAAGACCTTTGGACCTTTGTCCCGCAGGCTACGCAATGCATCCAGCCGGACCTGCAGGAATCGGATCCGCTGGTGATCATGGTGCACAAGCAACCGGAGGTTCGTTCTTACATCGACAGCGAGGGATGTGTTGTCGTCGAGAGTATGACAAGAGGCGGAAGCATCGCTTCCCGTTCCTGTCAATAACATTTCTGGTATGGAAAAAGACCGTTCCGATCTCCTTCTTTTTATCGACCTCGGGTTCATACTCCTCGTGGGGTTCCTGATGCTGACCGAAACGATCCCTGAAGTGGATGTGCCGCTTCCTGACGGACAGCAGGAGGAAAGCGAACCTGTGCCGCTCTATGAGGTTCAGTTTGACGACCGTATGCAATTTCTGGTCCTGCGGTTGCCCGAGAGTGAAGCGGCTTGCGTTCCCACGAGCCTCGCCATGCTGGCGGGGTGCCTGGAGCAGGCATACAGGCAGAACGAAAAAACGGTTTTTGTGCTTTCTCCGCAAGGCGAAGCCACCGTCCAGCAGTTGGTATCCATGCTCGATCTCTGCACTCGGCGTGATTGGCAGTGTACCGTCAATAATTAGTTTTCTATCGTTCCATGGCATTGTCCTGGTCTGAAAAGGAGGAAAGGAAAACGCGCCGCATTTCGTGGTTTTTGTTTACCGGCGTTTCTGCGCTCTTTGCGTTGGTATGTGGCATTATACCCCTGCCTGACCGGAGTTTCGCCGAGACCACGCTGGAGACACTCATGCTGGAAACCCTGGATTTGTCGTCTTTTTTCGACGAAATAGAATTGGCGGACGCTGCGGACGAAGTGGTTCCCGAGGAACTGGACGAGGAAGATCCTTTGGAATTATCCTTTGATCCCGAAGAGCCGCCCGACGAACTTCTGGCGGAGGACGTTGAGGCGCTGATGGCCGAAGCGTTTGAGACCTTTTCCTTTTCCGATCTATCCATTGAAGACCCGCAGGCCCAACAGAACAACCGAGAAGTTGTCTCGCTGACGGATCAGGATCTGGTGCCTTTCGCCGACCCGCAAGACGCCTTTGGCTCGGGGTTGGACCTGACACAGGACTTGCTGGACATCTCCAACAATGCTTCCGGTTCGTCGCGGTCCCTTTCATCCAATCTTATCGGGGAGTCTTTTGGGACCTCGCGCGAATCGGGTGACGGACGTCGCTATACAGGCAATCTGGAGGACCTTTCTTTCTCCGACGGGTCTCGTCGGGAAACCATTCGGGCTACCGGGGGGGAAGAAGCGCCGTCGTTGGAATCTTCGTCCAACTCGGGAGACCGCCTGGACAATCTGGCTCTTGGGGAAGGGGATATTTCCGTTCCTTCGGACTCCCTCTTGCAATGGATCATGGCTAATCAGGCCGAACTGGATCCCGGGATCAGGTCGCTCTTTTACTTTGCTCCTCCCGCAATCAGCGCCAAGGCGCAAACCACGATCAATGCCGCGCCTTCCGAGATTCAGATCATGTACACCCCTTCCAACAGGGAGATACGGATCGCTCTAATCAGGGCAAGCGACATTTACTACTTCGTCGACCCCGGATTTCAGCAGCGCGCCCAGTATTTCCAGAAGGGAGTCGTGGACCGGGATGCTATGGAGCGCATCGACTTTGTCGAGAGCGAGGATTTTTCTCCCACAAGTCCCGAGGCAAGAGACTTTTTCAGGTTTTTTGTTTCCTGGTGGCAGCAGGAAAGCCAAAACATGTAGTTGAAAGATGGATGAATCCCTGGTAGACATCGTACTCATTCTGCTGGCCACACTGGTGGCGATCAGCACGGTTCCTACGTTCGAGGTAGAGCCCCCGCTGAGCCAGGAGGCGGAAACCGGGAGGCCCCAGCTCCAGCCTCTTCAGGTGGCCATATCGAGTACCGGAACGTTTCTTACCCCTGTGAGCGAAGGGCCTCCTGCGGTACTTAACCCCGCCGATTTCTATGCTCTGCTGATGGCGAGTCATCCGGATCGCGTGGTGGAGTTCACAGCCGACAGGGATGCCCCCGCATACCTGATGCTCAATGCGAACAGCCTTGTGCAAAGAGCCGGAAGACAAGCTGTCTTTCTGGTTCAGGTCTCACCTTGACACATCCCCCTGAAGCAGTTCTATTATGCATCGATTCGCAATATTTCCGGTGGCGTGTGCATTGTGCGTCGCATTTCTATGGGGGTGTGGGTCCTCGAAAGAGGCGATCAATGAGGGCGAGCCTGTTGCCATGGATCCGGTTTCACCACCTCTTCCCGGTATAGACAGTCTCGTTATTGCGGATGTGCTGAATTCTTTCCACGGCACCTTTGTGCACGTTCTGGCAGAAACCCAGGCGGAGGAAAACTTTCTGGAAGGACGCGCCTTGTTCGAGCGCATAGACAGCACGCTGAACCGTCTGAATGGGGATCCGCCTCTGCAGTCGCTGGATGCATCGGGAGACTCTGCGGACGTTGCCCCGGTGGACACGTTGGCGTTTACGGAAGCTCATACGGAGGCTCAACAAGTGCTCATAGAAGCGGCCCAGGCTCAGACGCAACAGGATAGCCTGCGCGTCCGGACGCTTCTTGCAGAGTCCCAGAGGTTATTTGAAAACGCACTGGCTCTGAATCCACTGCACGAGGATGCCCGCCACCAATTGGCTCAGGTTTACAGTGTTCAGGCCCAATGGCTGAGACAAGACGAGGCATGGGAGGAAGTGCTCACATTGCTGCGCGGATTACTGGCTCTCCGCGCTGACGACCATGCTTTGTGGGCGGAAGTAGCTGTCGTTCTGGAAAACCTGAACCAATTTCCCGCCAGCGCACTCACGTGGTTGCAAGCCACAGAAATTGTTCTGGACGATTCCCGCCTTGCTTTTGTGCCGGAGACGGAGCGCCCGCCGCCGGATAGCCTTACGCTTTTCACCTATTATGTCCGTTCGTATCGCGCATTTGTTGAAAGCCGGGATGGCGAGGGAGTACGCCATGCCCTATCCCTGGCGCAGGGGTATACGACTACGTCCGAGCAGGAAAATTATACCAGCAATGAAATGGACTGGGTCCTGTGGGATCATCACAATTTCGAAAACCGGCTGGTCTACGACAGTCTGCAAACACTGTTTTCCACCGACCCCGCCGGAGCGAAAGAGGGCCTGGCCTGGCTTATTCCCCGCCTGACGCAACCCCCCGCGCGTATGGAGGCCAGCTACAATCATGCGTTGCTGTCCTGGGAACACGACGACCAGGGGGGCGCTCTGGATACTCTGCAGGTACTTTGGGGCCTTGCTACGGATAGCAGCGAAACGGAAACCCCATACCCCGAATTCGTAGAGGATCTGCGACAGACGTATGCTACAACCCTGTTCGAACGCGCCCTGGAGCATCGCCGCGAGGGAGGTTCCGCATTGGCCTTTACCTATCTGCTGCAGGTAACCGAAGTGGGGAGCCAGTATACGGGCAGGGCCTATGTCGAAGCGTTGCGGCTCGCGCGCTACAATCCGGAGCAGGCCCGGTTGCTGGAGCCCCGAATCGAGAAAATCTTCGACACGATGCAGTCGGAGGATCAGCTTGCCTACCTTACCCTCATGGGTAACTTGTACCGTCGCACGGGAGACACCGAAAAGGCAAGGGGTCTTCTGGATCGTTACAGGGCCCTCCGAGCTGCCGGATCGGGGCAGTAGCATGTTCTCCCGGAATATGAGTAGTATCCAGGAACCCTGAGAGTCGCTCATGAAGTGTGTAAGACATATGTGCTTTCTCCGGGTGCTGTGCCTGTCGGTGCTGCTTGCCGCCTTTTTGAGTCCTTCGGCGCTGGTCCGGGCGCAGGAGACTCCAGAGACGCCGGAGCCGGACAGGCCCTTGCGTTTTTTACAGGAGACGCCCTAGACGGTAAGCACGCCGGGCGCCTTGACTTCTTCGATGCCGGTTCTGGCATGGTGGGACTTTGAGGCAGGCAGGTACTACCTGGATATCGAAGATTTTTTCAATCGGCTCGGGTTCGGCGTCGCCAGGCGGGATTCGGTGATTGAGGCCAGAGATGCAGGGCGTATATTTACGGTCGATTTTGCAACGGGCCGGGTGTTGCAGGACACATCGGCGCCTGTGGAGCTTGCCGCCGAAGACTTTTTTTCAAGCGAAGGGCGCTATTACCTTGCGCTGGAAGGCGTGCAGGCGATGTTCACGCCTGCCGCCATGCAGTTCGATACTTCGACGCTGCACATCAGACTTTCCACGGCCATGGCGCCGCTGGCAAGTTCTTTTGCCGCCAGACCTGCCGCCTCCGGCAATCACGCACACGGTCCTTTGCTCTACGGCCGTTCCCGTAAAGTGCTGGGCAACACGCACATCAACTATCGTATGACGCGCAGCGACCGATCAGCCGGTTCGCCCAGTTATAACGGAGGGTTTCAGGTACATTCGAATGCGTTGGGAGGCCGCCTTGCCGCCGAAGGCTCTCTTTCGATGGTGGAGGGGCAGACAACGACGCGGTTTCGTTCGCTGAACTACCTGCTCGATTTCCCGGATTCTCCTTTGCTCAAGCGTGTGGAGATGGGGCGCATGAGCATGTACGAGTGGCCGCTTCGTACGACCTACGACGGCTTCCGCCTGAGTAACATGCCTCTTTCGACGCGGTACGTTCAGCGGGAAGCGGTGGTGCGAGGAATTGCCGAACCGGACGCCATCATTGCCGCCTCGGTGGGCGGGGTGCTTGCCGACCGCGTGCGGGCGGATGCGCAGGGACGCTACACGCTACGCATCCCTGCTTATTACGGCTCCTCGCAGGCCCTGCTCGAGATCGCCCCTCCCGGCGGCGGTCCCCCCACCACTGTAACGCGCCACCTCTTTATCGGAGAGGACCTGCTGCCCCCTGGCGCTTTCTGGTATGACGCCCGGGCAGGGCGTGACGGCTTCGACGAAACCCTCTTCGGTTTTGGACAAGCCCGCTACGGTATCAGCCAGAGCCTTTCGGCAAAGGCTGCCTTTATACGTCTCGATACGCTCATGACCTCCATGGCCGGGTTAACCCAAAACCTGTGGGGCTTTTTGACGGCGGGCGCCGAGGTGGCGATTCCGATTAATGAGGGCGGCAGCGCCGCACGGGTTTCCATGCGCATGTCCTTCAACAGGCTGCGCCTGCAGACGGAAGCCGAATTTTCCGAAGATTCCCGTCTTTCGTTCTACAAGAGGCGGCTTCAGGGGCAACTCAGCCTTGGAGCAGGGCGTCTGAGTCTGTTTCTGAATGCCGCACAGGCCAGAACCTTCAATGGCGGCGATAACATGAGTATGAGCAGTTCGACCACAATAACCTTGCCCCGCCGTACGAGCGCTCTCGTTACGGTGGGCGCAACCCGCCGCCAAAGCCCTCTTTCCTCGGAATCTCTTCGCATGCACTGGAAGACATCGCTGACGCGAGCGGCCTCCTTCAAGGGGCTGCGCGGACGCTTCGGCTTGCAGGGCGATGGAGGATTACAGGAAAACATTGATTTTTCGGGAGCGACATTCTACGCCTACTACAAAAAGGTGTCCGTTGGCTTGCGCGCCGGCTACGATTTTGCCTACGAAAACATGGAAGCCTCTGTCACCTTGCGTCTGGATGCTCCGTGGGTAAGCGTCAACAACCATTCGTCGGTAGAATCAGGTACTCCTTACCACAGACAGAGCTTCTACGGCTCGATGGAACTGGGGCGGCCCATGCGCTTCAGCCGGCAGGCTCACATGCGCAGCAGCGCCCTCCTGCAAGCGTACTACGATGTGAACCGGGACGGTCGTAGAGACCCGGAAGAATCTTTGGTGGAAGGACTCGACATCAAGGTCGTCAAAGCCCGTGTCCAGCGCGTGGACGCAAGCGTCGTGCGTGCAGATTTTCTGGCGCCCAGTACGGCGTACCAGGTCGTTATCGATCCGGCGTCCGTTCCCGATCCTGCACTGCAATTGCCTACGGGTACGACGTTCAGTTTTATGTCAGACCCCGGATCGACCAAGCGCGTCGACATTCCCGTGCACAGAAACACCATCGTGCAGGGAGTCATTGAGGATTTGCCGCTGAGTTCTCCCACACAGGCCAGCGTCATTTTCTTCCAGGGAAATGAAGAGGTTCTTAGCTCCGAAGTATCCCAGGAGGGTACCTTCTCAGTCCTTTTGCCGCCTGGCGTTTATCGCTTTGAACTCAGGGACGTGCTTGGTCAGGAGAACCTCCAGGCCTTTACCCGGGACATTGAAGTGCAAGACGGATCTGTCCAGAACATCCTCGTAAAGCCTTTTTGAGATGTACGCCGCAGTACGTAGTTTCTACCGCTTGCTCTCTTTTGGCGCTCACAATATTTTTTCAAATTCATCTTTACCCCCGACACAATGATGCAATCCGTTTCGCCCCAGGCCGCCGACACTACGCTCGCTTTGCCGACGCAGGAGGTAGGGGGCAGTTTCCTCCCTACCTCGATCTGGGATCTGTTCGGCTATGCGCAGGGCTTTGAGTTTCCGCTTGGCCTCGTCTTTTTGCTGGGTCTCTTCTTTCTTTGTACGGCGTATGTTCGCTACTTCCGCCAGTGGAGAGGAAGTCAGGACCTATTGCAACTCAACCTTTCCAATCTTGGGGTACAAGATTTCCAGTCAGCGCTTTCCTCAGTGCGTCCGGGCAATCCCTATCGGCTTGCAGGCGAGAGGCTGCTCGAGGAGCAAGGCCGCGGCGGCACCCCGCAAAGCATGCTCGACTATGCGTTACGTTACATCGGTTTCGACCACGACAACTATAAGGAGGTCGACAAGTATATCACGGCAGCGGTCTATATTGCGCTCAGTTTGGGCCTTCTCGGTACGCTCCTCGGTATTTTCGTGCTCTTTATGAGTGGCAACCGGCATGCGGCCTCGGACCTCGTAGGACTCGGGATCGCGGTCGTCTCCACGATGCTGGCTCTCGTCGTGCGCCTGATCTTGTGGCCGCTCAACATCATCCTGCAGGCATGGGTCCGCAAACGGTACAAGGAACTCCAGACATGGGCCGTGGGCGTTGCCTATGGATTGGCAAGGGAAGACGTCCCGGTGCGCTTGCGAGAGGAATAGATGTAGTGCGCCGCGCGCAGTCAGGCGCACCAGTGCGCTTCTTTGTGGCAAGGGGGAGCTTTCAGAACATCCGGGTATTTCCGATTCGATTAAATGCGGCGCCATCCCGGAATGAGTTCTGAAAGTTCCCGTATAGATATATTGCGAGGTAACCTCTTTGCAAGCTTTCTGGCGATCGACAACTTCGATAAGCGAAGAAGGGAATACAAAAAACTCGGATGGATTTACGTCGCTCGAAATCCATCGTTTGTCGATCCTGTGTTCAAGGTGGGGGAATCTTCTCGTCCTCCTTTTGTTCGCATAGAGGAGTTAAGCGCTTCCACGTCGGTATATAGCGCATTCGAGCTTGCGTATTTTGTTCATGTGACCCCCAGGGACATCGCCGAAAAATGGGCTCATGACGTGCTGAAAGAATTCCGTATAAACCCACGTAAGGAGTTCTTTCAGGCGCCTTTGCCTGTAGTGGTGAAAGCACTGGATCGTGTGGCAGAGATGTTCCCCGTTCCACTCGGGAAAACCCCACGCGCAGGCTACTTGCAACAACCCTTGCAGCCGCATCCGGTGTCGTGTCCTCATTGTGGTATGGGAAACCGGGTTCCCGGTGTTCTGGTGCAAATTAAGGTCTCGTGCGGGGCGTGCAGGCGGGAGATTGTGATTAAAGAGCCCGAACGTAAGTCGCACGAATACTATATTTAGGCGTTGCCCCCAATTCTCGCAAAGCGCCTCCCGTTTTGACTACCCGTCCGCATCTCGCGATGAAGCGCCTTCCCGGTTTCGCCTTGCTGCTGGCCGGGTGCGTGCTCGCAGGATTGCCGGCGCCAGGGTTTGCCCAGGAATCCACGGGGGACGGGTCTCCTGCCCTGCAGGCGCACCGGCTTGCCGACGGCGACCGGATCGATCTGGACGGACGGATCATAGAGGATGTCTGGAATCAGGCCATTCCGATCACCGACTTCACGCAGCAGGAGCCGGTCGAAGGGGGCAGTCCTTCACACCCCACGGAAATACGGATCGTCTACGATGAGGACCGATTGTACATCGGCGCGATTCTGTACGACGATCCCGAAGGCATCATTGCCTATCAGAAGCGGCGCGACGCGTTTCTGTATTCCGACGACCGGTTCATGTGGATACTGGATACTTTCCAGGACGGGCGCACAGGGTATTTTTTTGAGACGAATCCCAACGGCATGCGGGGCGATGGACTCCTTATCGGAGGCGGCGAGTCGTTCTACCGAAGCGGCGGGCGCGCGTGGAACGGCATTTGGAACGTGCGTACGGCCCGGCGCCCGGACGGATGGTCCCTCGAGGTCAGCATACCTTTTCGGACGCTGAATTTCGATCCGGGGTCGGACGAGTGGGGAATCAACTTCCAGCGCACGATCCAGCGCACCAACGAAGAAATACTGTGGCGGGGGTGGCGCCGCAATGAAGGACTGCTGCGCCCCATCTACGCCGGCCGCCTTGTCGGTCTCCGGGATATGTCTCAGGGGATCGGGCTCGAGGGGGTTCCTTCGGTGATCGGGAGTTGGCGCGAGGTACCCGAAAACGCCGATCCTGTGACGTACCCCCGCGATATCAGTCTGGACCTCAATTACAGCGTCACGCCCAGCCTGCGCGCATCCCTATCGTTCAATACCGATTTTGCCGAGGTCGAGGCGGATCAGCGGCGCGTGAACCTGACCCGCTTCCCGCTTCGTTTCCCGGAGCAGCGCGGGTTCTTTCTGGAAGGCGCCGGTATTTTTTCCTTCGCCCCGCGCAGTAACCCTACCCCGTTCTTTTCGCGCAACATTGGCCTGGTGAGCGGGCGGCCTGTTCCCATCGACTACGGGGTCCGCATGACGGGGCAGGTCGGTCGGACCGATGTGGGATTCTTTCAGGTAGGCGTCGGCGACGATCGGTACCATGACGAAGACGGGGAAGAGGTGGCGATTCCTTCCGAACAGTTTACCGTGGCCCGCGTCCGGCATCCCATCTTCGAACAGTCCACGATCGGAGCCATCTATACGCGCCGCGCCACCTCGGAAGACCCGACGGGTTTTGCCCCCGAAACCGGGCACACGTTCGGCGTGGATATGCAACTTGCCACCCGGCACTTTTTCGGGGATAAAAATGCAGAACTCGAGGTCTTTGCCGTAGGAAATTCCAACATCGATCCGAATGCGGATAAATCGTTGAGCGACTTGTCTGCGCGCGGCTTCCGCTTCAACTTTCCTAATGACATCTGGTCAGGCCACATTTCCTATCGGGAGTTCGGCGCCGATTACCGTCCACGGGCGGGTTTTGTGCAACGCAACAATTTTCGTCGCGTCGAGCCGCGCATAAACTGGATGCCCAGGCCCGCCAGGATCAAGCAGATACGGCAGCTTGGCTTTGGCGTACAATACCGGCATCTGGTGGCAATGGATACGGGCATTCCCGAGGAACGGGAATGGGAAGTGGAACTGCTCGGGATTGAGTTTGAAAGCGGCGATAACGTGTCCATCGACTTTACGCGGCGCTTTGAAGAACTCAACCGCACATTTAGCGTCAGCGACGGGATAGAGGTTATTCCCGGCGGCTATACGGTGAATCGGTATTCCATCAGGGGATACACCGCAGGCAAAAGGAAAATCTCCGTATTCGGGAACGTGGATTGGGGGGATTTCTGGGGCGGTTCCAGCAAGGAGTTTTCCATCCGCATGACGTTTCGTCCGAGCGCCGGCGTCAGTATCGGGACCAACGTCGGGTACAACGATGTATCGATGCCCCAGGGCGACTTCACAGCCAACGTCTATGAACTTGAAACCGACTGGGACCCGACGCCCTCCGTTTCCGCAAGGCTGCAGCTCCAGTATGACGAGGTCAGCGACCTGGTAGGCCTTTTTACGCGCCTGCGCTGGATCGTAAAGCCGGGCTCGAACATCTTTCTGGTATACCGGCACAACTGGCGGAATATGGGCGCCGACCTGCTTGAAGACCGCGATCTGATCACGTTGTCGCGAGGCGCTTCGCTCAAACTCAACTACACGTATCGTCTTTAAGAATACTCTTGCCGAAACGCCCTGCAGCCGGTATCATCAGGGCGTTGATCCTTTACTGCATATGGTTATGGCTATGATGAAATACTCGTCTTCCCGTACCCTCCGGACGCTGGCGACCTTCCTTGCTGCTTTTCTGGCGTTGCCGGCCGCTGCCCAGGACACAGGCGCCGCCGACCCGCCGAAAAAACCCAATATCCTCTTCATTCTGACCGACGATCAGGCGCCGTGGGCGCTGGGCGCGGAAGGCCATGCGCTTGCCGAGTCGATGGGCCATGCGTTGGAAAGCGCTCCCGAAAACTTCGCCGTGCTCGGTGCGGGGCATCCGGACCTGCGCACGCCCCACATGAACCGTCTTGCGGCGGAAGGGGCCTTTTTCAGCAATGCCTTCGTGGCGACGCCCGTATGCAGTCCGTCCCGGGCCGAACTCATGACGGGCCGCTACGGCTCGGAAGTGAATATTTGGGACTGGATCAATCCCCGGCGGGAGGTCGGTCACGGGCTGGACCCGGGCCTGCTCACCTGGGTCGATCTGCTGAATCAGGAGGGCTATACCACGGGACTGGTCGGCAAGTGGCACCTTGGAACGCAGGACCGGTACCATCCCACCACGATGGGGTATGACCATTTCTTCGGATTCCGCAGTGGCGGCAACACCCCCCGCGATCCCGTTCTCGAAGAAAACGGGGTAACGGGAACGCATGAAGGATTCACCCAGGACATCCTGACGGATCAGGCCATCGGGTTTCTCCGGGAACACCGGGAAGGCCCTTTCATGCTGTCGCTTCACTATCGGGCGCCGCACGCCGCCTGGCTGCCCTTGCCGGAGGAAGACTGGGCGCCGTACGAGGGACTCGATCCCGTCCTGCCCAATCCTGATTATCCCCTGCTCGACACGGAACGCCTGCACCGCTATATGCCCGAATATCTTGCGGCAGTGGCCAGCATCGACCGTAACCTGGGGCGCATTCTCGATGTGCTCGACGAACTCGGGCTTACAGACGACACCATTGTCGTCTTTACGTCCGATCATGGGTACAACATGGGCCATAACGGGATGTGGCACAAGGGGAACGGACATTGGATCCTGACCGATCCGCCGCCGGGGACGTACAACGTACCGGAGGGGCAGCGTCCGAACATGTACGATAATTCGCTGAAGGTGCCGCTGCTCGTCCGGTGGCCGGGGGTCGCCGCGCCCGGTACCGTGGTGGAGTCGATCGTAAGCAATCTCGACTGGTACGCCACGCTTGCCGAGATGGGCGGCGCCGATGTGCCTGCCGGCGTGCTGCTCCGGGGGCGCAGTTTCGCGCCGCTGTTACGAGGCGATACGCCGGAAGACTGGCCTACCGAGTTTTATGCGGAATATTCCACGCATCACCAGTCGTGGACCCACATGCGCGCGTATCGAACCCCCGAATGGAAACTGGTCCGCGACCTGCTCGATGCGCGCCGCGACGAGTTGTTCAATCTGGTGGAGGATCCTGCCGAAAGCATGAATCTCATTGCGGAAGACACGCCGGAAGTCCACGCCGCGCTCGAGTACCTCGACGCTCGTCTGGTGGAGCGCATGACCGAAATCAACGACCCGGTGCTGCCTCTTGCAGAGCGATTGACGCAATGACGATGTTTTCTCCACATTTTGCCGTTCCCCTTTATTTTTCTCCGTTTTCCCTAATTTTCAGCATTCTCTTTATTTTTCGCCGTATTCCTTATTTTATAGCATCATCCTTTTTTCCGCCGTTTTTCCTTATTCACCCGAAATGTCTGCATGATGCGCTTTTCTCCCCTGTTTCTCGTTCCGCTGCTTCTTCTTGCAGGATGCGGCGCTCCTTCCGGCGATACGCCTCCGAACATCATCCTCGTCATTACGGATGACCAGGGCTACGGGGATTTCGGGTTCACGGGCAACCCGATCCTGCAGACGCCCAGCCTGGACGAACTGGCGTCGGAAAGCATCCAGGTCAACCCGTTTTATGTCAGCCCGGTGTGCGCCCCCACGCGCGCATCGCTCATGACGGGGCGGTACAACTACCGGACCCGCGTGGTAGACACCTGGCTGGGCCGGGCCATGATGGATCCGGACGAGATCACGGTGGCTGAATTGCTCCGGGACGCCGGCTATGCCACGGGCATCTTCGGGAAGTGGCATCTTGGGGACAATTATCCCATGCGCCCGCAGGATCAAGGGTTCGAAGAGGCGCTCGTGCACCGGGGCGGGGGAATCGGCCAGCCGTCGGATCCGCCGGGCGCGGAAGGGGCCTACACCGATCCGATCCTGCTGCGCAACGGCGAACTGGAGCAAATGACCGGGTACTGCACCGACATTTACTTCGACGAGGCCCGCCAGTGGATGGAAACCGAACATGCGGCGGGACGCCCGTTCTTTACCTACATCGCCGCGAATGCCCCCCATTCGCCGTACCACGACGTGCCGGAGGACCTGTATGCGTATTATATGGATCAGGATCTGTCCCCCGGGAGATTTCCGCAGGAGGCCGGACACCCGCTGCCAGAAGAGAACGATCCGGATCGCCTGGCCCGCATCTTCGCCATGATCGACAACATCGACGACAACATGGGGCGGCTCACGACCTGGCTCGACGAGGCGGGCCTGGCGGAGAACACGCTGGTCCTGTTCATTATCGATAACGGTCCGAACACGCGCCGCTACGTGGCGGGCATGCAAGGCATGAAAGCCGGGGTGCACGAGGGAGGGATTCGCTCGCCGCTTCTGGTGCGCTGGCCTGCGCGGCTTACCCCGGGCCGCGTCGACGATCATATTTCGGCGCATATCGACCTGATGCCCACCATGCTCGATGCGGCAGGGGTGGCGCTCCCGGACGACCGCGCGATCGACGGGCAGAGCCTCTTGCCGGCGTTGCTGGGCGAGGAAGCGGATCAGGGCGATCGCATGCTTGTCCTGCAAACGCACCGAGGCAATGCCCCGGCCCGCTACCATCATGTTTCGGTGCGCACGCCGCGCTGGAAACTGGTCAACGGCAGCGGGTTCGGACAGGAGGCGCTCCCGGAAGGGGGGCTGGCGTTCGAATTGTACGATATGCTGGAGGACCCGTACGCCCTTACGGATCTGGCAGCGGAACGTTCTGACGTCGTGGAGGACCTGACAGCGCGCTACGACGCCTGGTTCGACGATGTGAGCAGCACCCGGCCCGACAACTATGCTCCTCCGCGCATTCATGTCGGTACGCCGCACGAGAACCCGACGACCCTGACCCGGCAGGACTGGCGCTTTATACAGGGGGGATGGAGCCGCAACGCACAGGGTTTCTGGTTGCTGGACGTCAAGGGCGAAGGGATCTATGACGTACTGGTGCGGTTCGACCCCTCCGACAAACCGCTGACCGTGCTGCTCCAGGCGGGCGATACGGAGTACTCCGTGGAGGCCGCGGCAGGGGAAGGCATCGTGCAGTATGAAGGGCTTTCCCTGCCTGCGGGGCCGATCCGGCTTGAGGTTTCTCTGGAAGAACCGGACCTCGTGCGCGGGCCGCATCAGGTTGAAATCACGCATCGTATCGACTGATCCGAATTTTTTCATGTCCTCTGAACGCCCCGTTTACATACACAAGTTTGGCGGCACCTCGGTGGCGACGGCGGAGCGTATCCGGCGGGTAGTCGATCTCGTGTCGAATGAAGACCGTGACGGCTTGCGCATCGTGGTGGTATCTGCGCTGGGCGGAGTGACGGACACGCTGCTCGAAGCGATCGATCTGGCCATTGCGCGCGCCGGCAACCATGGCGACATCCTTCGCGAACTCGGGACGCGGCACCTTACCGTTGCGGACGCACTCGCGAGCGATTCGGAGAGGGCTTCCCTTCGGGGGTTGCTCGAGGCCAGGATGCTGGAACTCACCGAACTTCTCGATGGCGTGTACCTGCTTCGGGAATGTACGGATCGGGCTCGCGATGCCATACTCGGCCTGGGAGAGCAGTTATCCGCTCCGATGGTGGCGGCCGCCTTTCGCGCGGCGGGCCAGGGCGCCGAGGCCGTGGACACCAGGGACATCATTTGCACGGACGCCTCGTTCGGGGAAGCGAATGTACTGTTCGACGAGACCAACGAACGGGTCCGCGCCCGTTTCGCTTCCTGCGGCAAGGGCGATATTCTGGTCGCGACCGGGTTCATTGGATCCACGGTGCGCAAGGTGTCGACCACGCTGGGGCGTTCGGGGAGCGATTATACGGCCACGATTATCGGGGGCGCTCTCGGGGCGGAGCGGGTCACGATCTGGACCGACGTGGATGGGGTGCTGTCCGCCGATCCCCGGTTGGTGCCGGAAGCTTTCGCACTTCCCAAGTTGAGTTACCGGGAAGCGGCGGAACTTGCCTATTTCGGGGCGGAAGTGCTGCATTCCCGTACGATGCGTCCCTTGCTTCCGCAGAATATCCCTCTTTGCATTCGGAATACGCTGAATCCATCGGCGCCGGGTACCCTTATTTCAAAGGATACGACGACGATGGAGGGGCATGTCAAAGCTATTACCACGATCCGGGATGTTGCGGTGGTTATGCTGGAGGGAACAGGGCTTGCAGGGATACCGGGCATTTCCGCGCGTGCGCTGACGGCGCTGGCTGCCCGCAACATCAATGTGTTTTTGATTGCACAGGCTTCATCGGAGCAGAGCCTGTGTGCGGTGGTGCCGTCCGGGGACGCTGAACTTTCCGCCAATCTGGTTCGGGAAGAGTTCGAACTCGAACTGGTCCGGGGCGATGTGGCTCGCGTATATACTATGGGGCAATGCGCTATCGTATCGGTGGTGGGGGACAATATGCGGCAGCGTCCCGGGCTGGCCGGCCGCATGTTCTCCACGCTGGGGCGCGATGGGGTCAACGTGCTGGCTATTGCGCAGGGAGCCTCGGAGACGAATATTTCGGCGGTCGTATCCGATGCGGAGGTCAAACACGCCGTGCATGCCCTGCACGATGAATTCGCCCTGTTGCGGCACCGGGTGCATATCTTTCTTATCGGCGCCGGCGTGGTCGGGCGGGCGTTACTCAGGATGCTGGAGGCTCAACAGGAAATGCTTCTGCATAGCCTCAGGCTGAACATCCAGCTTGTGGGGCTTGCCAATACCAGGAAAATGGCCTGGGACGTGGAGGGCATTCCCTTTGCTCATGCGTTCGAAGCGCTGGAAAATGGAGAACAGGGAGGAATCGACGCCGTGATGGATCAACTCCAGGCAGGGCGGCTGCACCGGATGATGGTCATCGACGCTACGGCTTCCGAGCAGGTAGCCTCGAAGTATCCCGAATTGCTGTCGCGTTCCATATCGATCATCACGCCCAACAAGCGCGCCAATACGCAGAATCAGTCGTTCTACGAAGAATTGTTAAGCACGGCGCACCGGCGGCAGGTCCCGTATCTCTACGAGACGACGGTGGGCGCGGGCTTGCCGGTGATTTCCACGTTGCGCGACCTGATTCGAAGCGGCGACCGGGTGATACGGATCGAGGGCGTATTTTCTGGGACGCTGGCCTTTATCTTCTACAACATGGCGATGGGGATGAAGTTTTCCGAGGCCGTTCGCACCGCCCGCGAGAAGGGCTATACGGAACCGGACCCGAGGGAAGACCTGCAAGGAGAGGATGTGGCGCGCAAGATTCTCATTCTGGCCCGGGAGACAGGGCTTCAGGTCGAACGCAGCGACATTGAAGTCGATTCGCTGGTGCCGCCTGCCTTGCGTGAGGTCCCGCTGGCCGAGTTCATGGAGCGTGCAACCGAACTGGACGCCGTATGGAAAGAACGTATCGAGGAAGCTGCGGACGCGGGAGAGCGTTTGCAGTACATCGGCCGCATGGAGGAGGGGCGGCTGAGCGTGCAGACACGGCGTATCGAACAGGATTCGCCTTTTGCGCGGCTCGACGGCAGCAATAACATGGTCGTGTATACGACAGCTCGCTACCTTGATAATCCGCTTGTGGTGCAGGGGCCGGGCGCAGGGCCCGAGGTAACGGCCGCAGGTATTCTGGCCGACCTGATCAAAGCTGCGGAACTGGGGGCCTGATGGCAGGGCGTACGAACATACAGCCTCGATAAAGACCGGGGACATCCTATGCGAATAGCGTTGGTTGGAATGGGACGAATGGGCGAAGCGGTGAGCGAACTCGCCGTGAGACGCGGGCACGAAATTGCGGCCCGGTTCGACGAGTACATTGACCGGTACCCGTCCTTGCCCGATGCCTCGGATCTGCCTGATGCGCTGGAATCTGTCGACGCCGTCGTCGATTTTACCCTTCCCGATGCGGCGCCGGAAAATATCGAACGGTATTGTCGGTGGGATATTCCCGCCGTGATCGGCACGACCGGCTGGTATGACCGGCTCGACGAAGTGCAGGCGCTGGTGGACAAGCACGACGGTTCCATCCTCTACGCCCCGAATTTTTCCATCGGCGTGGCCTTGCTTGCGCGGGTCGTCCGCTCCATCCTGCCGCTCCTTGACGAGTTGCCGGAATACGATGTGGCCGTCCACGAATCCCATCATGTCGGCAAGGCCGACAGTCCTTCCGGTACGGCGCTCATGCTGGGCGATCTGATTGTGGACGGTCTCGACAGAAAACATCGTATCGAAGCCGAAACGCAACACGGGCGCATCGACGCGCATGCGCTGCACGTAACCTCGTCCCGGCTGGGCGGCGTGGTCGGCAAGCACGATGTTTCGCTCGACAGCCCATTCGATACCCTGGCGTTTTCGCACGAAGCGAAAAACCGGCGCGGTTTTGCGTTCGGCGCGGTGCGGGCCGCCGAGTGGCTTCCGGGCCGGAAAGGACTTTTTACGCTGGACGATCTGCTGGCCGAATGGCTCGGATCATAATGTACGCCGGCGCATAATGCGGCGGGTACATCTTTTTTCACCAGAACTATCATACCATAGCACAGGCATGGGCGATTTTCTTTTTACCGGCACCGGAACGGCCCTCGTTACACCGTTTACCCCGGATGGAGAACAGATTGATTCCGAGGCGTTTCATCGCCACATGGACATGCAGATCGCCGGAGGCGTCGAGGCGCTCGTCGTGCTTGGCACGACCGGCGAGAACGCCACGATCTGGCCCAAAGAGCGCGAGAAACTCGTGATCGAGGCCATCGAGCATGTGGATGGGCGCGTACCTGTCATTGTGGGTACGGGCAACAATTCCACGAGCGAGAGCATCGTCTTTTCGAAGCAGGCGGAAGCTGCCGGCGCCGACGGCCTGCTTGTGGTGGGGCCGTACTACAACAAACCGACGCAGGCGGGCTTCAAGGCCCATGTGCATGCGATCGCCGCAGGGACGGATTGTCCGATCGTCCTGTACAATGTGCCCGGTCGCACCAGTTTCAACATTCTTCCGGATACCATCCTCGAACTGGCGCAGGAAATCCCCTCTGTGGTTGGTATCAAAGAGGCGTCGGGAAGCATTGCGCAGATAGGCGACCTGCTTGCGGGCCGCCCCGACCATCTGGCCGTGTATTCAGGCGACGACGAAATGACGTTGCCGCTGGTTGCGATGGGCGGACATGGCGTGATTTCCGTGGTCGCCAATGTATTGCCTGCGGCTTTCTCCAAGCTGACGCGCGCAGCGCTGGAAGGCCGCCTCGACGATGCGCGCCGGGGGCATTTCGACCTGCTGGAAGCCATGCGGGTCTGTTTTTACGAGACGAATCCGGTTCCGGTCAAAGCCATGCTGGCGGAAATGGGGCGGATGGACGGCCGGCTGCGCCTGCCTCTGGTCGGGATCACGGAGCAGACGCTTCCGCGCGTGATCGAGGCGTTTGGTCCTCACCTCGGGTAGGGATACCAGGGATACTCTGATTATTCCCGTCAGCGCGTTCTCGTCAGGAAGAGCGTGACCAACCCTGCAAGGGCGGCGGTGTACAGCGAGGAACCAAGCCAGACGCCGGTCACGATGGATACGTTTTTCGTGCTTGCATCCAGCGCGATGAACAGGGCGAACAGCCCGTTGTGCAATAGCGCCACGGCGAGGCTCCCAACGAAAATATATGAAGGGACTACCGGGAAGCTTTCCCGTTCGGCAGACTGGAAAAGTCCTATGAGATAGCCTATTATCGTTTTCACGAGCATCTGAATGCCCCATGTTCCGTAGAGGGCGTCCATAAAAAAACCGCTCGCGAATCCCGTAAGCGCTCCTTTTCGCCGACCGAACTGCATAGCTGTCCAGGCTACGTACAGCAGCACGGCGTCCGGCCAGGCAGTTCCTATATGGAGTCTTCCCAGCAAAAGCCATTGCACAGCGATAATCGACACGCCGACGAGAATGTGAGCAAGCGATGAGGGCATGCAGGCGCCGGATTACGATGGGGAAGAAGAGGCGGCCAGTTCGGTGACGATACGGTCGATCGTTTGCGTGATCCGGTAGGTTGGCCCCGAACAGTTGTTGGCGAAGACAGCGAAGGCCAGCGTTTGCCCGTCCCGTGTCGTAACGTAGCCGCTCAGCGACCGCACGAATTCGAGGGAGCCCGTTTTGGCCCGGACGGGTACCCGATTCAGTCGGTAGCGAAGCGTGGAACCTCGCTCTCCGCCTCTGGCAAGCGAAGCAAGGAATGCTTCACGCTGTTCGTGTCCGTGCATGTAGGTCAGCAAATTGCCCATGGCGCGCGGCGTAATCATGTTCTTGCGGGACAATCCCGATCCGTCACGAATTTCGATGTCTCCTGTTGCGGCGCCGGCTCGTCTCAACAGTTGTTTGACGCGGTTTTCCGCACCTTGCGCCGAGCCGTTGGAAGCATACGTTCGAAAGACCTGCTCTGCATAGAAATTATTGCTTTCCTTGTTGACGATGTGCAGAATATCCAGTAGCGGAGGCGATACATACACGAATAAAGGCTGCTCCCTGTCGTACCGGAAATTGTTCAGGTCGTCAATGTCTACCGGTTCGCCTTGCACTTCGATACCTGCTTCGCGCAGGTATTTTGTCAAAGTGGCGGCAGCAAAGGCCGTGGGATTCGCTACGGGGACCCCGATCGTCCCGTTGTACGTGCGGGGGAGGCTTCCTTGCAGGGTAATACGTTCTTCCCTGAAGTCCCGGTGGGTCGTTATGGCGATGCCCCGCCGCCGGTTGGCCGTGACCATCCGGTTCCGGAAATCCAGAAACCCCTCGGGCCGCATACTGACCCGGGCGGGACGCCCCGGGGAGCCGGCCCGGATATGCACCAGGACGACATTGTCGTTGTATGCGAGGCCGCTGATGCTTATGCCCACCTCGCGGCTGGCCCTTGCCGTGACAAAGTCGATATCCCAGCCCTCCGCATACGGCTGATCGTCGAAGGCATTGTCGTCTCCCACGATACGCCCCTCGATCCGCGTGACGCCCATGTCGGCCAGGTCCGTTGCCCATGTTCTGAGCGGATCCCCTCGGCGGACATGTTCGCTTCCGAACGTGGGATCGCCCGAACCGCGCAGCACGAGATCGCCTTTCAGCACCTCTCCTTCCACCTGCCCGTCGAAATACAGCACGGTGCGATACCGGTAATCGCTGCCGAGGGCGTCGAGCGCAGTGGCCGAGGTGAAAATTTTCTGATTGGATGCGGGGAGAAAGGCGTTCGAGGCGTTGTGCTCGTACCAGGTTTCGCCGGTTTCCACATGCTGCACATACACGCCCCAGAAAGCGTTCTGCGAGATGGTCCCATTGAGAATGGTATCCAGGTCCGGCGGCGGGCCGGTGGGGGCCGTTGCGAGCGCAAGAGCGATAACCGCTGCCGGCAGGGTTGCAAAGCGGCGGCGTTTCGTAGCAGGTATATCGTTCACGGTGTTTTGCATAAGGGATCGCAAGGACATGGAACCTGAATGCACCCGTCGGGTTCGCCTTGACAGTACGTTTTGATGCACATCCTGTTCATGGTATAGATGGCAAAGCCTTCCGGACGACGACGCACCCCACAGGCCCGTAAGTCGCGCCGCACCGTACGCATGGCGTTTCGCCGCAAGAATTATCTGCTGCTTCTGATCGGCGTGGCTGCGGTGGTGCTGGGATACGCGATGATGCGTATCGACAACGAGGTGGAAGGATTCGTTTCGCTGTACATTGCCCCCCTCATCATTCTGGGCGGATATCTGGAGATCATCTGGGCTATTCTTGTGCAGCCGGAAGAGGAGAAAGATTCTCCGAAAAAATCCCGCCCTGCCGCCCGATAAACGACCGGCCGATAGGCGGCCGATCACTGGTTCGCCTCACGGATACAGCAGTAATTCCTCGCGCAGCTCGCGAAAGGCGAGCGCCTCGCGTTCCCACGATGCGATGACGGTTTCGGGCGACGCCCCTTGCCGCAGCATGTCCAGCAGACGTTGCGTGCCGGCAAGCCGGGCCATTCCGCCGGGGCGGTCCACCAACTCTTCCAGCGTATTCGATGCAGCCTGTTTCCGGAATACGTCAAGGACGTGTATTCCGGTTTCCACCGGTCGGAATGCCTGTTCGTCGGTAAGGATATGGCGAATCCCCTCCAGGGTTTGCCCTTCCAGTTTCGGGTGGGAGGCCATCCCCGGTATGCTTTCCGGCGTGAACGCGATGGCCTCGAACCGCACGCCGGCGAGTCCCTTCGCGTTGAGTGAATCGGCAGCCGCCTGTCCGTCAAGCCAGGGCGCCCCGACCTGCACGAACGGCTGCCGGGTGCCTCGTCCTTCGCTGGCCGACGTGGCCTCGAAAAGGACGGCGCCTGGGTAGACGAGGGCCGTTTTGAAATCCGGGATATTGGGACTGGGCGGGATCCAGGGCAGCCCGGCGTCGGGCCAGAACATGTCTCGCCGCCACCCTTCCATTTCCACGACATGAAGATCCAACCCGTCGAGTCCTTCCATCATGGATTCGTCCCGGATCATGCGGGCCAGTTCTCCCACGGTCATGCCGTGAACCATGGGGATGGGGTACTGCCCCACGAAGGACGTATGCTCCGGTTCGAGCACGAAGCCCGACACGTAGTTTCCTCCCAGCGGGTTGGGGCGATCCAGTACGACGAACGGGATCTCCTGTTCGGCCGCTGCCTGCATAGCCAGTCCCATCGTGGAAATGTAGGTATAGAACCGGGCCCCGATATCCTGAATGTCGAATACCAGCATATCGGCGCCGTGCAGCATGTCCGGGGTCGGTTTGCGCGTTTCCCCGTAGAGGCTGTACACCGGTACGCCGGTGCGTTCGTCCCGTCCGTCGGCGATTTTCTCTCCGGCGTCGGCTGTGCCGCGCAGGCCGTGTTCGGGACCGAAGAGCGCTGCAAGCTCCACGTTCGGGGCGGCGGCGATCAGGTCGATCAGATGGGTCGTGTCGACGCGGGCGGTGTGGTTGACCACCAGGCCGACGCGTTTTCCGTCGAGCAGGTCGAACCCGCGCTCCGCCAGCGCCGCCGCTCCTGTTTTAACAGGCGGCGCATACGCCGCCTCGGAGGGCGCTGAGGCAGAATCGGAGCGTTCGGCGGGGTTGCCGCACGCCGAACAAAAAAGCAGCGCGGCAAGAATGCCGAGGTACAGGACGTTACGCCCCGTTCGCCACCAGTTCGCGTTCGCAGAAGAAATAGCCGGCCTCGATGGTTCCATTGGCGACGGAATCGGATCCGTGAACGATGTTTTGTCCCTTGTTGTCCGCAAAAGCGTGGCGGATGGTGCCTTCCGCCGCTTCCGCCGGGTCGGTGGCGCCGATCAATGCGCGAAAATCCTCCACGGCATTCTCTTTTTCCAGCACCATCGGGACGCATGGACCGCTCGACATGAACTCCGTCAGTTCGTCGAAGAACGGGCGTCCCTTGTGTACGGCGTAAAACCCTTCGGCTTCCTTCCGGGTGAGTTGCTGCATCCGCAGGGCGCGCAGGGCGAACCCGGCTTCCTGAATGCGACGAATGACTTCTCCGACAAGGCCCTTGCGGACGCAATCGGGTTTCAGAATGGCAAGCGTGCGCTCCATAGGTATACGGTGAATCGGATAAAATGTGCGTAGGGGTGCGTGTGTGCAGGACTGCCTGCGAATAACGGCGGCAAGTCCTCGGTCAGGCCGGATCGGATGCTACATGCCGTTCGGCGTGGTAGGACGACCGCACGAGAGGGCCGCTTTCGACATGATCGATGCCTTTGGCTTCGCCGACGACCTTGTACTGTGCGAATATGTCCGGATGAACGAATTCCTCGACGGGCAGATGCATGCGCGTGGGTTGCAGGTACTGCCCGATCGTCATGACGTCCACTCCGTTCGCCACGAAATCGTCCATCAGGTCGAACACTTCGGCTTCCGTTTCGCCCAGCCCGACCATGATGCCGCTTTTCGTGCGCAATCCTGCTTCCTTCGAGATGCGAAGCACCTCGAGCGATTGCCGGTAATCAGCTTGCGGGCGGACGCGGCGGTAGAGGCGCGGGACCGTTTCCACATTGTGATTCATGATATCCGGGCGGGCGTCGATGACCTGTTGCAGGGCCTCCCGGTCGCCCCGGAAATCGGGAATCAGTACTTCGACCGTACAGCCCTTCCGGGCTTCGCGGATCTTGCGGATCGTTTCTGCGAAGATCGGGGCGCCGCCGTCCTTGCGTTCGTCGCGGTTGACGCTCGTTACGACGGCATGATTCAGTTCCATGAGGCGGGCTGCCTTCGCGACGCGGTCCGGCTCGTCCCAGTCCAGGCCCTCCGGCGGGCGACCCGTCATCACGGCGCAGAAGCCGCACGAACGGGTGCATACGTTCCCCAGGATCATGAAGGTGGCCGTGCCTGCGCTCCAGCATTCCCCCATATTGGGGCATCGCGCGCTCTGGCAGACCGTGTGCAGGTTGTGGTCCTCGATGATGCGGGCCACGTTCCGGTAGGTGGGGCCGTACGGGAGCTTCACGCGGAGCCAGTCGGGCCGGCGGCCCCGGGTATTGGCAATGTCCGGCTGCTCTACCACCGGGAGTTCGAACATGCCCGGATCGCCGTCGCCGGAAGAGAAAAGCGATTCCTTCTTCACCCGTTCGAGCCGGATGTCGCCGGGGCGTCTGGGCTTTTCTGTGGATGGGCGGGGCATGGAACGGGAAAGGCGCGTACGCTGGCGGGATGGCTTCCGGAATGAATTCCGCTTCGTGAATTCTCCAATTCAAAAGTACGATTGATCGCCTGATCGGATCCCCCGGAATCCTTCAGGGTCATGGTATGTAGCAAGGGAAGGATACCAAATCTTTTTGCACCCGTTCGCAACCCTGCATGAATAGTACGGCTTCAAACACGGTGTTTCCCCGGGACGTACGGCGCATTTTGTCGGAGCATTTGCTGGTGAGCGGCATGACGCCCCTTGTGCTGGATATGCAGCGCAGCCGGGGCGTGCATCTTTGCGATGCGGCCACGGGCAAGGAATATCTCGACTTTTTCGGATTCTTCGCCACCAGTGTGCTGGGCATGAACCACCCCGCCCTCGTTGAGGACGCGGATTTCCGGGAGCGTTTGCTGGAAGCGGCATTCCACAAAGTCACGAATTCGGATATAGCCACCGTGCATATGGCGCGGTTCGCCCGGACGTTCGGCCGCGTGGCGATTCCGGAGTACCTGCCCTATGCATTCTTTATTTCCGGCGGGGCGGCGGCGGTCGAGAATGCCCTGAAGGCGGCATTCGACTGGAAGGTCCGGAAAAACAGGGCGAAGGGCCGCCGGGACGGACTCGGGAGGCGGGTGCTGCATCTGGAACAGGCATTTCATGGACGTTCCGGATACACGCTTTCGCTCACCAACACGGCGGATCCCAACAAGACCCGGGGCTTTCCCGTCTTCGACTGGCCGCGCATCCCGAACCCGAAGATCGTTCATCCGCTGGATGTGCATCTCGAAGAGGTCGAGCGGGCCGAAGCTGTCGCGCTCGACCGGGCCAGAGAGCATTTTATGGCCTGCGGAGACGACATCGCCTCCGTGATCGTCGAGCCCATTCAGGGGGAGGGGGGAGACAATCACTTCCGTCCGGAATTTCTTGCCCGGCTGAAGGAATTGGCCCACGAGAACGATGCGCTGCTCATCTTCGACGAAGTACAGACCGGCGTCGGCATTACCGGGCGGTTCTGGGCGCATCAGGCGCTCGGCGTGCGTCCCGATCTGATTGCATTCGGAAAGAAGACCCAGGTCTGCGGCGTGCTGGCCGGTCCGAAGATGGACGAGGTGGAAGATCATGTATTCCGGTTGCCGGGCCGCATCAACTCGACCTGGGGCGGCAATCTTGCGGACATGGTTCGCTTCGACCGGATACTGGAGGTGATGGAGGAGCAGGATATCGTAGGTCGGGTGGACGGGCTGGGGGCGCATCTGCTCACGCGCCTGAATGAACTGTCCGCCGTGCATCCCTCTGTCGGCAATGTTCGGGGCCGGGGTCTGATGTGCGCTTTCGATTTGCCCGATCCGGACGTGCGCGCAGCCTTTCTCGAAACGTGCTACGAGGCGGGGCTGGTCATGCTGGGATGCGGCGTTTCGTCGGTGCGTTTCCGGCCGCCGCTTATTATCCAGGCGGACGAATTGGACCGGGGGATAGACCTCATCGATGCGGCGCTGCGGAGGATGAATTTGTAGACGGGTCCCGATCGCCGATCATGCGGAATCTCGATTATGCAAAATATGCATAGATCGACCCCGAATTATGCAGAATTCGTATAGTCCGGGGAGCCGCGCACAGGAAATCGTACCCGATCCGTTACTCGCCTTGCTCGTTTTCCGCTTCTTCTCCTTCTCCTTCCTCTCCTTCCTTGCCGTTCTCCTCGACCACAAGGCGGGTAACGTCGGCGATGGCGTCTCCTTTCTTCAGGTGAATGAGGCGGACGCCCTGCGTATTCCGGCTCAGCACCGAAATGTCGCCTACATTCATGCGGATCATCAGGCCGTTCTGGGTCACGATCATCAGGTCGTCGTCGCCCACCACATCCCGGATGGCTACAAGCGGCCCCACCCTTTCCGTCGTTTTGAGCGTGATGCGGCCCATGCCGCCTCGTCCCTGCGGCGTGTAATCCTCCATGCGGCTGCGCTTGCCGTAGCCGTTTTCGCTGATGGCGAGAATTTCGCGCTCCCCGTTTTCCGTCACGACCATTCCGACCACATCTTCACCCTCGCGTAGCGAAATACCTCGTACGCCGCGCGTGTCGCGTCCCATGGGCCGGGCTTCCTTTTCGTCGAAGCGAATGGCCTTGCCGCCCGACGAAGCCAGAAATACATGGGCGTTGCCGCTTGTCAGTCGGGCCTCGATCAGCTCGTCTCCTTCCACGACGGAGATGGCGATGATACCCGACCGCAGGGGGCGCTTGAAGGCTTCCAGCGCCGTCTTCTTTACCAGCCCCTTGCGCGTGGCCATCATGACGTAATGCGTTTTGCGGAACGCCTCGTCCTTGAACTCCGCTTTCGGTATCGCCAGGACAGCCCGTACGCGGTCGCCCTGGTCGATCTGTATCAGGTTACGGATCGATCTGCCTTTGGCGGTGCGCGATCCGTCCGGTATCTCATAGACGCGCAGCGAGTAGCACTGGCCGTGATCGGTGAAATACAGCAGATAATCGTGCGTGGACGAGACGAACATGTGCTCGACATAATCCTCGTCCCGCTTTCCGGTCCCCTTCATGCCGATGCCGCCTCGTCCCTGCTGGCGGTATTCGGCCAGAGAGGTCCGTTTGATCAGCGCCTGGTGCGAGATGGTAACGACCACCTGCTCCTCTTCGATCATGTCCTCCATCTCGAAATCGCCGCCGCCCAAGTAGTCGATTTCCGTGCGCCGCTCGTCGGCGTACTTCTCCCGGATATCGAGCAACTCGTCCTTGATGATCTGCATGCGCAGACCGCGTTCGGCGAGAATGTTTTCGAGGCGGTCTATTTCTTCGAGGACATCCCGGTATTCCTGTTCGATCTTCTGGCGCTCGAGGCCCGTCAGGCGGCTCAGCCGCAGCGCAAGGATGGCGTCGGCCTGGAGTTGCGTAAGCGAGAACATGGGGCCGTCCGCGGGCGGCAAGCCGAGCCGTTCAAGCTGCGCTGCCGTCAACTGCTTCGGATAGACCCCTTTCATCAGGTTGGCGCGGGCCGTATCCGTATCGTCCGAATGGCGGATGATCGTAATGACCTGATCGAGATGGTCGAGCGCGATCGTGAGGCCTTCGAGGATGTGCGCCCGCTCCTTCGCCTTGCGCAGATCGAACCGGGTGCGCCGCTCCACGATTTCGTGCCGGTGCCTCACATAGTGCTGTACGGCGTCTTTCAGCGTGATGGTCTTCGGGCGCCCGTTCACCAGCGCCACCATATTCACGCCGAAGGACTGCTGGCACTGCGTGTATTTGTACAACTGGTTCTGTACGACGAGCGGCATCGCGTCGTTTTTTATCTCGACCACGATGCGCAGGCCGTCGCGGTCGGATTCGTCGCGCAGGTCGCTGATGCCCTCGATACGTTTTTCCTTGACGTAATGGGCGATTTTCTCGAGCAGCGAACTCTTGTTGACCTGATAAGGGATTTCCGTAATAATGAGCGCGTCCCTTCCGGCACGAATTTCTTCTTCGTGCATTTTGGCGCGCATTACAATGCGGCCGCGGCCTGTCCGGTACGCTTCCTGCACGCCTGAGTAGCCGTAGATAATGCCGCCCGTAGGAAAGTCGGGGGCAGGCAGGTGCTCCATCAGGCCGTCGACGTCGATGGCGTTGTCGTCGATATAAGCAATGACGGCGTTGATCGTTTCCTTCAGATTATGCGGAGGGATTTTCGTGGCCATGCCCACGGCAATGCCGTCGGAGCCGTTCAGGAGCAGATTGGGAATCGCCGCGGGCAATACGGACGGTTCCTCGAGGGAGCCGTCGAAGTTCTCCTGGAAATTGACCGTTTCCTTCTGGATGTCGCGAAGCATTTCCTCCGCGATGCGCGTCATCCGGGCCTCCGTGTACCGCATGGCGGCGGCGGCGTCCCCGTCGATCGAGCCGAAATTGCCCTGTCCGTCGACGAGCGGAGAACGCATGGAGAAACCCTGGGCCATGCGCACCATGGTGTCGTACACCGAGCCGTCCCCGTGCGGGTGGTACTTCCCGAGCACTTCCCCGACCACGCGGGCGCTTTTCTTGTAGCTGGACCCCGCTGTCAGGCCCAGATCGCTCATGCCGTACAGCACGCGCCGGTGTACGGGCTTGAGCCCGTCGCGGATGTCCGGCAACGCCCGGCTAACGATCACCGACATCGAATAATCGATGTAGGAGGACTTCATTTCCTCCTCGATATTGATCGGGATGATCCGCGAGTCGTCCTGTTCCATATAGGTTACGTAACCGGTTGGAATTGCTTCGATGCTTCCCGGGGGATTCCAGAGAAGACCCTATCCTGATAAAATACGAAATTTGCCCCTGGATTGCAACTTTTCGGCGTCTTCCAAAAACTTCACAAGTCTTTGATATGCAAGGAATTAATGGAAAATTTCATGAAGGGGTTGCGGGGGGTGTGGCCGGGGTGTTTTCGATGGGGGCGGCGGGCGGAAAATCAAGACGCAATATCCGGGGTGTAATCCGGCAGGTTTTACTTGACAAGACAATATCGGATGGCGTATTCTGGAAGTAGGTCAAGCGCCGTGCAGGGTGTTCTGCCTGGCCCCTAAATTATACCCTGGAAGCCCTTTTAATCTTCCCAAACCTTCATAGATGGCCAGAGGTGATACATGGAGCAGGGTGGAGTGTGAAGCGATCGTTGCCGATTATATCGATATGTTGTCGCACGAATGTCGTGGAGAGCCCTTTAGTAAAGCGGAGCATCGTCGAGTTCTGCAAGAGAAGTTGAACAACAGGTCCGAAGGTTCCATAGAATTTAAACATCAAAATATATCCGCGATATTATTGGAAGAAGGTCACGTTTATATACGAGGTTATCTCCCTGCAAAAAATTACCAAAGAATGTTACGAGAAGTAGTGGTAGACAGGCTATCCATAAGAGGGAACGATCTGGTTGAACAAGAAGACAAACTGAATCAGGAGTTGGGCATGTTATTTGACGAGTCGAATTTCGAAGAGGTTCTTGTTGCTCCTCCAGAGAAGAAAATTACACCTCCAAAGAAAGGAATCGTATCCGAGCCTGCCCTCGGGTATACTGCCCGACCGCGCCGTATCGACTACGCCGCACGGGAAGCGCGTAACAGGCAACTCGGTGAACGAGGAGAGGAATTTGCATTGGAATACGAAAAATTTCGTCTGAGACATTTGGGGCGCGACGATTTGCTTTCCGACGTAGAATGGACAAGCAAGGAGCGTGGCGATGGCGCGGGGTATGACATTCGCTCGTTTGATGGTCAAACGGACAATGAACTGTTTATTGAGGTAAAAACCACCAATAGCGGTATATATCAGCCCTTTTTAATTACGCAGAACGAAGTTGCTTTTTCGGAGGAAAGGGGTTCGCAGTATGCATTGTATCGACTGTTTTCTTTTAGTCGCAATCCTCATATGTTCTCGCTTCCAGGATGTATCAAGCAGCATGTTGCCCTTGCCCCGCAGCTGTATAGGGCAGAAGTGAAGAAATAAAAGGAGATTATATACTTAAGTGAAGCGGCGGTCTCTACTTGACCGGCTTTTTCTGCATGATCCGGCGCGTCGCTTCGGCGATTGTCAACCCCTCGTATCGCGGATTCGCGCATACCGTGCGTTCCGCTTCCTTGACGGATTTGGGTTTCTTCAATTCAGATTTGTCGGGCATGGAACTTGTGCACTGGCTTATTCGACTGTACCGATGGCAATGACAAGATACGCACGATCCGGGTCGTGAAAAAGGTTTACGTACAAGTCCGTAGGGTTTCCGTCGTTGTCGAAACGCTCGGTCACTCGGCAATAACCGTAATCGTAGAATCGCACGATCCTTTCGCCGGTCAACAACTCTAATTCGACCCGTACGTAGTCAGTCGTCACTTGCGCCCACGGTTGACTGGTCGGGACACCGTTCGTGAAACCGAATTGTCCGTGACCCACATAGCAAAAGACAAGGGTGTTTGCCATGTTCCGCCCTTCCAATCTATGCGAAACCTTGCCTTCTTCGTCAAGATAACCTTGTTGGCGTTCGTAGAACCCGAACGGGTTTGGCCCAGGTGGTCCAGGTAATCCCGGTGGTCCCTGCGGACCTGGCGGACCTTCCGGGCCAACCGGACCTTCGCAGGCGCCTAACAGAAAAATCAGGAAAAGGACGTATCGCTTCATACAGAATGGAACAGCCGCCTGTAATGTTGTTTTCCAGAGTATTCATATTTCGACACACTGACCCGTACACAGTTTTCGTTCCAGTATGTTTTGAATGCGTTTTCTCGGGTTTGCTCGAGAATATTCAACCCCGCGACCGATTCCGCATCAAATCCGTATGCGTACGAAACCAGATTGTCAACCGCAACAAGTAATAAGGATATGTTCCTGAATGATTCACCGAATCCTTCTTTTCTGACGCGCAATGCCGCATCCTTTGCCTGTTCTATCAGATCCGGGTCCTGATCGGTGTCTATTGCATCAATTTCCTGCGCCAGTTGATACAGATTGTCAGCGATTATTCGTACAGTGCGATATTGCATGTCAGCTTTCTGTACTCCCATCTGCGCCATACTTGCCGCACCTTCAAATCCTCCGAACAATGCCCCAGTAACGTTCTGGACCGCATCCTTGACCCCAGATGAATGATTCTCCAGAAACAAACTTTCGACTGAAGACGCTATCCGTCGGAGCATAAACGACAGTATGGATTTACGATCCTGTGAAGAATTCCACACTTCGGTGAACCGTTCACTGGCTCTTTTTGCATTTTCGTATTTCGCTTGCGGGACAGCGGACGTAGCGGCAAGTTCGGCGCGCATAACCAAATCCTTGACCTTCTGGGCCGCAAGGTCCTTGGCCTTCTGGGCGGCAAGTTCTTTTTTCGTCTGACGATTCACGGTTTCGGGGTAGTGATTAGCGAATCAAAAAAGCCCCGACAATAGGTGTCGGGGCTTGCCACTATCCCGTGGTTAGACGTGATGGTTCCTGTTATTCACCGGAAACGGGCAGCTACTCCCGTTCGGAATCGGTTGTTGTATTCGCAGTGGACCCGACCAGTCGAATCCCACGGAATTGGTGGCACCTGCAACATAGAATGTTACCATGAGAATGTCAAACGCAGTTCTGCCAAAGAGGTGCGGAGCACATTCCTTGATGCTTTGTACAAACGAAAAGGGACTTATATACAATACTACACAATCCCTTTTTTGCTTGTTCAGGATGTTTTCCGCGTCAAGTATTTCTCGGCCAATTCGGGGTTTTTAGCGGCTGTCAACATATCGTTTACAACCCCTGCTGAACCCGTGTCCGGTTCTATACTTACCCCTACCCAGCCGGGAATAATGCGTGCCCTAAACGTTCCGATCTCGCCCAAGAATGGATCAGTGATCGTGACAGCAACAACGGCGGTTTCCCCCTCTGGATATTCCAGAAAGCGCTCGGCGTATTTGAAATACCATTGCTCCACGGCGTCATCCTCATTCCCGTCCACGTTGCTGAACGGTTGGTCCGATCCATCCCTGAATGCAATCGGGCTGTCTACGGGCGTAATAACGTACGTGGTTTTTCTTCCAATAGGCATGGTTTTTCTCGCGGATTCAGGGTTTAGGGTTTCGTTTTTCATCAAGGGGGGAATCAGGCAGATTACCCTGCTTGTGCCTCCGGGTGTTCGGTTGGCAACTTGATAGCGCCAATGGCTTCCAGCGCCCTCAAGGCCATGGTCAGATCATTCGCCGCATCGCACCGCTGGATATGGTATCTGTCAATGGCTTGATTCAGACTTTCCAGTTCCTTGATCTCGGACTTCAAGCGTTCCACCTTTTCCCCTTGCAGGTAATCGAAACGGTACTCCGCCTTTTGCAGGCGCTCCCGCAGATCGTTGTCAGGGTCGATTGCATCGAATTGCCTCCACATTTCTTTTAGGTATATACCCTCCCTGTATATTAAAGCAGGAATCCCTTACCCGTCAACAATTAGTTATAATTTTCGAAAAACATCCAAACATCGAGGGCGCACAATGGCGGCGGATCATTGCGGGGGTTATGTATCGTACGCGGCTTGTTGGCGCGTGGCTTACTCCGTTTTTTTGCACTGCGGGCAGGCTTGTGTTTGGGGGCTTGAAGTACCGGGGCACGGCGGCGCATGTACGCGGCCCCGGAAGCCGATCTCGGCCCCGTGCGCGGGCGTTCTGGCGCGGATCGGCGGGCACAAAAGGGGTTATTTCCCTAATATTACGCAAGCCCCTTTTCCTGGAATCGGAAAGCAATGAAACGACTACTTTTATTTATCCTTGTGGCGGGCCTGTTTGCGCCGATCTGCGAAGCGCAAGAACTGGACGCGGCGCGGGAAGCGCACATGCAGGCATGGGAAGAAGCGTGGGCGGTGAACATGGACGCACTGGACGCGCAGGAAGAGGCGGCGGGGGCACAGGTGGCAACGCTGTCAGCGGAGGTGGAAGCGTGGAAAGCGGAGGTGGAGGCATATGAAAAATCCGTTCTTGCAGCAATCGCATGGAATAGCGTAGGGGTAGAAGATAGTCCGAATGAGGACGGGACGGAAAAGGCGCGGGAGTGGTTGGCATCGGCGCGGACTCTGTTTGAGACGATTGCAACGCGGGCAGTGGAGGCGTGGGAAGCCTTGCAGGAATAGCCCGGCAAACGGCGCCCGATCCTGGGCGCGGCGAAACATCGAGGGACTAACGTTAATAACGAAAAACACACAAAATGATGAGTCTTTGGGCGAAATTGCGGCGGGCTCCGGCGGCGCAGGCGAACGACGCGCAGGCGGCGCCGGAAAAAAGGGCGCCGGAGATGAAAGACATACAGGAACTTGTTGCGCAGGCTTTCGAGGCGCAGGGGGAGGCGGACGCAGCGCAGGGGGAGGCGGACGCAGCGCAGGCGGAGGCTTGGGAGGCGGAGAAGCGGAAGAAGGCTTTGCTTGGCAGGCCGCAGAAGAAGTTCTTTTCGTCGGCGGAGGAGCAGCGGAAAAAGGCGCGGAAGAAGGCTTCGCAGGCGCGGAAGACGGCTTCGAATGTGCGGGAGTATGTTTCGGTTGCGCGGGAGGAGGCTTCGAGTATGGCATTCACAGTGCGCATCTATGGAGGGAGATGGTTCGATGGGGAGAATCGAGCTTCGAGTAACCGGGATACGGCTTCGATGGCGCGGGCGGTGGCTTCGCGTAGCCGGGAGGATGCGCACGCGGAGGCTTTCGCGGCGGAGGCGGAGGCAAACGAAGCGCTGGCGGAGGCTTCCGACACGGCGGCGCAGGCTTGGGAAAAGGCGGTGAAGGCTTGGGGAAAGGCGCTGGAGGCTTGGGAGGCTTTCGAGGGGTAAACCGGCCCGATCGCGCTGAAACGCCCGGAACGGGCGGACAGGCCCGCAAAACGGGCTAAATCGTGCCTTTCGCGCAAAACCGGCTTCCTGTACGGCCTTGTAAGGCCCGCAAACGACTTTGCCGGTACTCTGACACCCCCCTTTTTGACGTGTCCGGCCGGATCCATGCGGCAAAGAAAAAGCCCCGAACGGCGAACCGAACGGGGCTTGATCCCGGAACCTGGGCGCGGCGGGCTATCCCCCCCCCGAAAAACTTCATGACGGCGTTCCCGTGGGCTTTCTGTGCCCGGCAATAGTACGCGGGCATATCGGCGGACTTCCAACCCCCGGCCAACTGTATTTCAACAAGCGTTGCACCTTGCGCGACCAAGTCAACGGCCATACCGATCCGGGGGGAGTGTCCCGTGTACCGTCCGGACAGGCCCGCGTGCTTCGCGGCGGCGGCGATACGGTTCCGGATCGGCCCCCGTGGATTCGGCCAGTTTGCGGGCTTCGCGGTGAAACGTTTTGATTGCGGCCATATCCAGGCCCAGGGCACCGGCTGACTTCCCGGCCTTGAAACGGGCTTCCAGGTAGAGGGCTACCGCGTCCGGACTGGCCGGAAGCGGTTCATGGCCCAGGCTTTCGGCCCAGGTGCAGAAACCTTTCCAAACGGAACGATATGCCCGGATCGTGTTTTCCGATAGCCCGGGCCCGGCGCGGAGCGATACGGCGGCGGCCTCGGCCTGGGGCAACGTGTCCGGCGCGGCGTGTACTTTAACGGCGTTTTTCATTGTGCTTTCGGGTTGCGCCCGGCCCCCTGCGTGGAGGCCGGGCGGGGCGGTTAATGAGATTCAGGCGGTGCGAACATCTCCCCGCACATTGTAGCCCGGATGCGGCTTGTTATTGGCGTGCTTTTCCCGGCGCGTTGGCAACGGTTCCCCGTGTTCCGGGTGTTCGCATTCCGTGATTGTGTGCAGGCCGTGGAGTACGCCCAGATAATGCCTGGAGGGAATCTCCCGGCGTTCGTCGCAACGGGTGCATATCGTGATTGCACGGGTGCGGCCCGCTATCCGGATTGTGTGTGCTATTCCTTGCATTGCGTTCACCTTGTTTTTCGTGTTAGTTGCGAATAAAATCACGCCCAGCCCAATCCGGCTACGCCGCAGCAATTTCTTCCTTGCGCGCCACCCCCGCTATCCTCGATCTCTTAGCCAGCAGACGGCCTTCCCCCGGAACCTTTCCCGGCGTCGGGCGAAAACAAGATGCTGTCTCCTTCCCCCTGCCATGCCGTTGCGGCGACCGCTGTCCATGCGTATTCCGTATTGTATCCTGCCGGCGCTTCTGTCTGTAGCGATTGCAGGAGCAACGTTCGCTCAGGATACCGCCCAGGAAAGCGCCTCGCTCAGCGGATATGTCCGCGACGCCACTTCCGGGGAAACCCTGCTGTTGGCGAATGTGCGGGTCGAAGGCACGTCGATCGGCGCCGCCACCAACAACTCGGGGTACTACACGGTAACGAACATCCCGCCGGACTCCTTGACCGTTGCGGTGTCCTACATCGGGTATCGCACCGAACGCATCGAGCTTGAACTGGCCCCGGGCGAGCAGCGCCGGCTGGATATCGAACTGTTTCCGGAAGAGCAGGATATCGAGGAAATCACGGTCACCGGAGAGCGGGAGGAACTGTACGAAGCCCGCAAGGTCGGCGTACAGCAGCTCCAGACGCAGCTCATCAAGTCGCTTCCGGCGCTCCTGCAACCGGATGTCTTCCGATCCCTGCAACTGCTGCCCGGCGTGAAGGCGTCCTCGGATTATTCCAGCGGTCTCTATATCCGGGGCGGCGGTCCGGACCAGACGCTCATTCTGCTCGACCGCACCACCATTTACAACCCGTCGCACTTCTTCGGCGTGTTTTCGACGTTCAACCCGGACGCCATCAAGGATGTGCGGCTCTACAAGGGCGGATTTCCTGCCGAGTACGGCGGGCGTCTGGGATCGGTCGTCGATATCTACAACCGGGACGGCAACCGGCGTGAATTCGACGCCGGCCTCAGCATCGGTTTGCTTTCTTCGCGGGCGATGGTCGAGGGGCCGTGGAGCCGGGGTTCCTATATGTTGGCGATGCGGCGGTCCACCGTCGAGCCGCTATTGTACTTTTTGCGCAAGTCCGGGACGGAGGGTATTCCGGACGCGTTTTACTTTGTGGACGTGAACGGGAAATTCAATTTCGATTTGTCGCACAGAGACTTCGTTTCGCTTGCGTTCTACGCCGGGCAGGATGTGCTCGATATCGAAATCGTGGAAGATGCGCTGGCGAGTATCCGGTACGGGAACCGGACGCTGAGCGTGAACTGGACCCATCTTTTTTCGCAGGAGCTCTTTTCCAACTTCACGTTCACGGGATCCCGGTATTTCAACACGCCGATGATCGAACTCGCGGCCACGCCTATCGAGAACGAGAATACGGTAGACGATATTTCCGTCAAGGGCGACTTCGAATATATCCCCGGCGGGAATATGTCCGCGAAGGCCGGTTTCTGGACGGGATTTCTGACCTTGCGTTTTCGCACGGATTTCAATGAGGAAACGGCGATCAATTGGCGTACCCGGAGCGTGTATACCTCCGCGTATGCGCAGGCCAGCTGGCGCCCGGCGCCCCGCATGACGGTCGAAGGCGGCATCCGGGGCAATTATTTCGAGGAAGGCGGGTTTTTCCGGGCGTCGCCCCGCCTGTCGTTCGAATACGAACCGACGCAGGCTTTGCGGCTTCAGGCCGCCTACGGGCGGTACTACCAGTTTCTTACGCTCATAACCAGCGAACTTGTACCGGGATTCGACACCTGGCTGGCCACCGGAGAGGGGGTACGCCCTTCGCACGGCAATCAGGCCGTAATCGGCATGAAGCACATCTCGCCGCTCGGTTTCAATCTGGATGTGGAGGCCTACTACCGCACGATGGAGAATCTCTTCGAATGGGATCCTTTCATACAGGATGTGGGGGGGCTGGACTATGCCGAGTTGTTTCGTGTCGGGGACGGCCGCGCCTATGGCCTTGAAACGACGGTGCAGCGTGCGCAAGGGCGCCTGAACGGGTTTGTGGCCGGCACGTTGAGTCGGACCGAGCGGCGGTTTCCGATCGTCAACGATTCCAGGTTCTATCCGCCCAAATACGATCGGACGCTGGACGTGAAGACCGTGGTCAATTTCGAAATATCGCGCGCCTTCCGGGCCAGCGCCGTCTGGGTCTATGCGACCGGTCAGGCCTACACCGAACCGTTCGGACAATACCGGCTCGTGAATTCGCCATTCGATTCGGACTGGTCGAATGTACTGATCACGGAATACAACAATCGTCGTCTTCCCGCCTATCACCGGCTGGATCTCGGCGTTTCCTGGAGTACCACCTTGTTCGGGGCGGGCTTCGAACTGCAAGCGCAGGTGCTCAATGCCTACAACCGGCGCAATATCTGGTTTTATTTCTTCGATTTCACCGATGCGGCGGATATCGTACGCAACGACATCCCGCAGATTCCCGTGCCGCTGCCGAACATCTCGTTCACCTTCGATTTCTGACATGCGCTCGACATTTGCATGGATATTCGTTCTTGCGGCGACCGTCTTTGCGGCGGCGTTGTCCGGTTGCGATACCGTCGATCCGCCGGCGTTCGAGGAAGAGATCGTTGTGGAGGGCTATCTCGAAGCCGGACAACCTGTCGGCTACGTTACCGTGAGCCGGACGCTCCCGGTCAACGAAACCTACGATCCTGCTGTCCAGGGTGTGCCGGGCGCTTCGGTGCGCATCGAGCTTCTCGAAAACGACGGCAACGGCGTGGAGGCGTCCTGGGACTTGTTTGCCCCCGAACCGGCTTCCGGGCGGTACCGCACGCGGGAGGTAGTGGACGTGTTGCCGCTCCGGACGTACCGCCTCGTGGTGGACGTTCCCGGAACCGGCACGGTCACGTCGGAAACGACGGTGCCCGCGCTTTTCCGTTTTGTGGACAACGAAGAACGCACGTTCGTGTACGATGCAGACGAAGCGCCCCTGTTCGAGATTACGGAGCCTTTTTATCCCGGCCGCCAGAGCATCTTTCTGATCACCACGGTTTCGCTCGAACCCGATACGACGAATCTGACCCCGTTCGCCGACGCCATCGGCGAAGACCTTTTTACGCTTCGCGAGACCGTGTCGCCTCCCCTGAACGGCGAGAATTTCGACCGGACGCCGAGCGGCGGGATGCACATCCGGTATCCGTGGATCGGGCTGGCCTTTTATGGGCTCAACGAAATGCGAATTCAGGCGATCGACGACAACGTGTTCGATTTTGTGCGTTCGAACTCGGTGCAGCAGGGGGGCCAGGGCGGCGGTTCGACATTAGCGCCGGGCGAAGTGCCTAATGTGATCGATCACGTGGAGGGCGGGCGCGGTCTGTTCGGCAGTTTCGCAACCGCCTCCATACGGTTTCGGGTGCTGCCCAATCCGGACCGGTAGCGCTGGAGTAACGGGTCGTGGGTCCGCACTGCCTCGAACCATGCCTATGTGTGCGTACGCAAAAAGCCCGCACGGGATGGTCCCGCGCGGGCTTATGCATGGTTTCGCCGGCCGGAGCCGGTCGGTTGTGCGTGATCCGCCTTACGATACCGCGATGCGGTGCGGGCGGGCAGTCTCTTCCTTTGGAATGCGGATGGTCAATACCCCGGCTTCGTAGGAAGCTGCGATACGTCCACCGTCGCTGGTCGCCTTCGGCAGGCGGTACGAGAAACCGAACTTTCCGCGGACCCTGTCGGCGCGCACCGGCTTCTCGCTCTCATCGAGGGCGGGAATCTCCCGTTCGCCGCGCACGGTCAGCACGTTCTCCTGCCAGTGGATGTCGAACGCATCCCTCGTCATGCCGGGCGCGTCCGCATGCAGGACGTATTCCTGCTCCGATTCGGCGATGTCCACGCGCGGGGACCAGTTGACCGCATCCCTGTCCGGGGCGCAGCAGTCCGTGTCGGTGCAGATGTTTCCGAGGTTTCTCGTGGGGAAAAAGTCGTGAAAGAGCCGGTCGATCTCGTGCTGCATAGTGTGCAACCCGCTGACCGGCGTAAAGCGTACGAGGCTATTCATGATGTACCTCCCAAAGGATGGTGGGTTGGTTGCGTGAATGTTGCCTCTCTGTTGATCAAATGCCGTGCCGATGCGAAAAGTATGACAAAATGGCATACGTGTTCATTGCTGGGCATTCCGCCAAAGTGGATTTTCCCAACCCCAGGGCACGGGTTCAATTCGGGGTTTTGCTCTATCTTATGATCCGACTTCCAAACGTCCTTCAACCCTTCAAAAAAACTCATGCAAATCGACGCATCTTCCCCGGTCATGGTCACCGGCGCCACCGGATATGTGGCCGGATGGATTGTCAAATATCTTCTTGAAGCGGGCGTGACCGTGCATGCGCCGGTGCGGGATCCGGGCAATGCGGACAAACTGCACTACCTGAACAGGATTGCAGAAAGCACGCCGGGTACGATCAAATACTTCAAGGCGGATCTGCTCAGCGAGGGGTCTTACGCGGACGCGATGGCCGGCTGTTCGATTGTCTTCCACACCGCCTCGCCTTTCCGGCTCGGGGTTGCGGATCCCCAGAAAGAACTGATCGACCCAGCGCTACTTGGCACCCGGAACGTACTGGAAGAAGCCAACCGCACGTCCAGCGTGCAGCGTGTGGTGCTTACCAGCAGTTGCGTCGCGATATACGGCGACAGTGCCGATCTGGCCCAAACGCCCAACGGAGTCTTCACGGAAGAGATATGGAATACCACCTCAAGTATTGTCCACCAGCCGTATTCCTTCTCGAAAACGGTTGCCGAGAAAGAGGCGTGGAAGATCGCCGGGGCGCAGGCCCGGTGGAGACTGGTCGTCATCAATCCCTCGCTGGTGCTGGGACCGGGAATCAGTCCCCATGGCACCTCCGCGAGTTTCGATCTGGTCCGTCAGTTTGGGGACGGCACCTTTAAAATGGGGGTCCCGGATATGCATCTCGGAGCGGTCGATGTGCGCGATCTGTCCCGGGCGCATATCGCCGCCGCCTACCTGCCCGACGCCGAGGGGCGTCACATCGTATCAGGCCACAATACGACCTTCACGGAGATGGCCGGAACGCTGATCGACAAATATGGCAAAGACTATCCGATTCCGCGGCGGGCCATGCCCAAGTGGTTGATCTGGCTCATCGCGCCCATGGTCAACAAAGACATGACCCGCAAAATGGTGTCCCGGAACATGGGCCTCCCTTGGATAGCCGACAATTCCAAGAGCAAACGCGCTCTGGGTATGACGTACCGGCCACTGAAAGAGTCCATGACGGACTTCTTTCAGCAGATGATAGACAGCGGGGCGTTTGGGGAGGGATGAGGGGGCGGATTCCGTATAGCGCGCAGGAGCGAGCTACGGCGCTCTGCTGAGCGTACCCGATGTCGTTGTCTCCATTGAAATGGATATAGACATTGGGGGGGCGTCGATCGACTGACCGTCCACCTGCGGCATTTCCATGACCATATCGGTATTCATGGTCGTGTTCGTGCTGTAGGCGACGGTCAATCCGGTTGCCTCGTCGAGTTCGTACGAGCTTTCAAGCGCACCCGACACGTTCTCGAATTGCATCTCGACGCCGGGCATGTTTGGAGTACCCGGTAGATTGAACCCGGCGTTATCCGAGTCGGACAGGGTTCCCGCAGCTTCGATGGTCGCCGAACCGTCGCTGCGGTCCGCCAGCGTGTATGTCGTTTCGAACTCGATTCCGAGCGCGCTCACCGAGTTCGTCCAAGTGTCTCCGATTGCCACCGGATGATCGGGCATCGAGAGACCGTCCTGTCCGATCATCTGTTTCATCTGCTCTTCGCCGAAGTTCTCCTCGAGGAACAGGCTTGTCATGGCGCGAATCTCGTCCGGTGCGTCCATCCGATCCAGCATTGCCTCCATCATCGAGTCGAGTCCGTCGAATTCAATTATCTTGCCGTCACGGGTCATCACCATTGTGAACGTCACCCCGACCATCCCCTGATAGAGATCGTTCAGGTCGAACGGGGCCTGGTCCAGGCCGGGCATTCCGCCCATCTCCGCCGACGCGGCCGTAGTCGTGTACCGCATGGCCACCGTGTCGTCGGCGACCGCCTCGAACACCACATCGTGGTCCATATCCACGGTCATTATAAATTCGAGGTCCATGCCCTGCATTCGACTTTGCGACCGAGTCTCCATCGTCGTTGCGCCCTTGTAGCGGACTCCGGGTTCCGGGTCAAGCCGGTAGACGAAATCCTGGGCGCTGCAAGCTGTCGATAGGAGAAGCGTCGCGACGATACAGAGTGTCGCCGGGAAATTGCGTTGGGGCATTCTGGTTCCTCGATGTTTCTGATTTTTGAGACGGTTGTCCGGATCAATGCTGAGTCGGATGTTTGGCGAATACAGTTTATGGAATTATGGAAGCAAAAGTATCGTGAGAATCAGCCTGAATGTCAAACGGCGCGCAAGCAAGGCCGTTTCGGGCTGCTACTCCACCAATCTTCCCTGAAACTGTCAGGCTGCTCCCGCCATTATTCCCCCCCACTAAGCAAACCACTGCAGAATCTTTCGACCCTGCCTGGATGCCGTGTCTTTCCGCAACAACTCCCGCGCTTCCAGCACTTTCTCCACGATGATTTCCAGGTTTTCCCGGTCCACGAACGGGGACATGATATAGGATTTCAGGGCCACGACGGGTTCTCCGTAGGTGGTGTGCCGGTAGCAGTCCGTCAGGGAAAGCAACACGCCTCGCCCCGACATGGCCTCCTCGTGCACATATGCCGAGACCTTCCGGTTGTAGTCGTTGTATGCAAGCAGGGCGTCCCGGCAGGCAGGGTCCGTGAATTCCTTCCGTCTGTTCGTAAAGGTCGCAAAGGCCTCCTTGCCGGGAGGGTATACCCGGAACAGCGTGACCGGCCCGTAATTATCCCGGTTCAGCACGATAATGCCTTCGTGCCCTTCGAGATGCTCCCGTAGCAACTGGGCCATCTCCACCAGATGCCCTATCAGGACACGTATGCCCTGCACGCCGAGCAAGCGGTAGTTGGCGAGCGCCGCCATGGGACCCGTCGCCGCCCGGGACGTCTCCAGCGTATACATCCCCGGCTTGTATTCCCCGAATTGGTAGAGATACGGCATCTGCTCCCGGTCGCGTTTCAGCAACCGGAGGTCTTTGTAGTCCTTGACGAGCACGAGGCTGGATATGTAGGGCGTAAAACCGGTCTTGTGGAAATCCACGCCCACGGAGTCGGCGAGCGGCAGATGGCGTATCCGCCGGCATGCGCCTGCGAGCGCCCGCAGGGTGCGGGGCCGGAAGCCCAGCTCGTTCTTCTCGAAATCGTAGTCGTTGAAGACGGACCAGGCCCACCCGATCACGGCGTCGGCGTGCACATGCGGGCGATAGGGGAGATCGAATTCCTCGACCAGCCTGTCCCGAAGCGCAACAATAGCCTGCAGGTCGTCCACCCCGAAGGCGTCGGTGCTGCCCATTGTCGCAATGAAGGCCGCGATCTTTTTGCCGTCCTGCAGCGCCTGGCGTGCCGCCTCTTCGAGCAGGTTCAGGTCGATTTCGTTTTCGGGGGTGGTGGGAATCGAAACCACATGATCCGAACCTATGCCGACCCATCCTGCAACACTGTACGCGCAGTAATGGCCTGTGTCCGCCACAAACACCACAGCCTCTTCGGACAGTCCGCTGCGCAAGGTTCCCGGGCAGGCCTTTTCCAGCCCGATCCGGATTCCGTACATCGATGTGCCGGTGCCGCCGAACGTGAACACGCCGGCGGCCTCTTTCTGATCGTATCCGATCAGTCCGGCAGTGACGCCGGCGGCTTCGACTTCGGCCAGCGCAAAGAGCCGGCTGTGTTCGTCCCAGCCCAGGTTCGGGTTGTGCAGGGCGGCGAGCAATACCCCGATCACGCTGGGAATGGAAGGCGGGCAAATGACGTTCTGTTGCGTACGGGGATGCCCGACAACCGTCATGCCCCGCAGGTAGCTTACGAGTTCGGACGCGACCTCTTCCACCGAGGACATGCCCTGGGGCAACTCGGCGTGTCTTGCCTGCTCGTAGTCGGGTTCGACGACGGCGCCGAGCATCGGCAAGTGCATTTTCAGGGCATCCACCTGATTCAGCGCATTCATGAACGAATGCACGAGATACGAGTCGTGAATCCGGTCGGAAGTCGGCTGGGGAAATGCGAGCCGGATATCCTTGATAATTTCTCTATAAGGCGCAGCCATATCTTACCTCCCTCTTTTATACCACAATACTCCGCCGGGAAAAATTCAACCGGCGCCGTCTTACAGGATACTCCGATTGCGTAAAGTGCTGAGCGAAGTATTTTTGATCAGAGTATCCCTATGTACTTTATACGAAAACGGGTTCCCGATAGATGCGGGAGAGAGGAGAATTCGTGGTCGGCCGGGCAGACGGTGCGGGCCGGTTTTTTCGCTGTCGTTACGGCGCCTGCGGTTTTAGGATCGATCACAGTGTGGCGCGCTCTAAGTTTGCCGGATCCGCCGGACTGTGACGCCGGGAAAGCCGGGGCGTTACCGAAAAAAGAAAATGTCAAAAAATAAAGATTTTTCAAAAAATTAAAGACATACAACAAAAACAAAGATATTTTCAAAAAATATGGAAATATCAAAAAAGTAAAGATTTTTCAAAAAATCAGGAGAATATCCGGAAAGTAAGGCGCCCCCAGCATCATATCCGAGCATCAGGGATACTACCTGAGTCCGACTTGGCGGGCGCGACGGGCGCCGCGTTTCTACGGCAATCAGAGCCGGATATCAGAGATAATACCTGAGTCCGACCGTCATGACCCAGCTCTGCATGTCGCCCACATTGAAATCGCTTGTAAACGGCGTAACGCCATCGGACCGAACCGGGTCATGATCCCGGATTTGTGTCCAGAGCTTGCCGTTATCGTCGAAACCGCCGGAGCGTATCCAGCGCACCTTCGCGCCGATCGAAACATTATCGCGCAGGGCGTACTCAATGCCTCCTGCTACCTGAAATCCCAAGCCGGTATTTTCCAGTTCGGGCTCTATGTGGCTGAGCGTGCCCGCCGCGGCCACCTGCCACGGTTCCGGTCCCAGATCGCTTCTGCGCAGGAATCTGCCCGAGTAATTCATTGTCGTCGAGGCCATACCCACGCCGCCCCCGATATAGGGCGTAAAGCGCGAGCCGGTGCGCAGATCGTACCAGGCATTGAAGAAAACATGATGGGTGCTCCAGTCATAGATTCGTTCCGAAGGCGGATCGTTCGCGTCCCATTCGCTTCCCTTTTGAGCAAGGACATCGCCGTCGCTGTCCGATCCGAGCGGGATGCGCCGATCATCCGAACCCTGGCGGCGGTGGAGGTATTCCACCTCAAGACGCAGTCCGTTGCCAAGGGTATACCCCAGCGCCGCACTGCCGGCGAAGCCCGCGCCGGGAGCGAATATGCCCTCGACCATGGATAATTGTCCCGCCGCACACTCTCCGTCGGTCGGCGCGGCGCCGGGCGCGTAAAGAAACGGATCGCACCGGGTCGGGTGGTTCACGAACGACTGGGAGACGTCGAGATCGCCCGATATGGACAAACCTGCCTCAAGTCCGATATAAAACCGGTTGGCTGCGAGGGCAGTCCTTGCGGTCGTTTCCGGCATAGTCAGGGGATTTCGACCGAACGCGATGTCCGCAAAGTCGTTCTCGATCGTTGCTCCGTCCTTGAGGCCGGTGTTGTTGTACGCCGGATCGGGGGCAGGTGCGGCGGCGCCGGATATATCCTGGGCCCGAGCCGTTTGGACAAAAAGCCCGCCGACTGCGAGCAAACAGCAGGCGATTTTTGCGATGGCGCGAATAGAAGGCATTACTCCACCGTCACCGTGATTTTCTCCGACATTACCGGCGCATCGTGGGGGATGTGGTTTTTGTCCCCGACCAGTAGTTGCAGGGTGTACACGCCCGGTTCGAGTTCCAGGGTCGTTTCCGTCTGGCCCATGCCGAAGTGGATATGGGTTTCGTCGGTAGGGATGGGCATGTCCACAGGGGGCAGCTCTTCCGCATTGACCAGCAGGTGGTGGTGTCCGGTGTCCGGGTAGTCGATGCCTGCGGGGGCTACGCCCATGCCTTTCAGGCCGAACACGACATGTACCTTGCCGCCCTCGATGGTGGCGCCGTCTTCGGGGCTGATGATATATACCGAAGCGCCTTCGGGCGCGGCGGTGCGGGGCATGTCCTGCGCGAAGGCCGCTTGCGAAAGGAGTCCGCCGGCGGCAAGCAGGCAAAGGGCGATTTTGGCGATGGAGCGAAAGGAGGTCATCGTAAGAGAGGGCAAGGTTCGTATAAAAAACGCGCTGCCGTGAAGCGGGGCAGGCGATCACAATGCATGAAGCGCAAAATAGGCGTTTTCGACCTCTTCGTTCAAGAGGCTTCCTCGAATCGTTACAAGAATTTCCCAATTTCCCGTTGATTGGGGACATACGGAGGGGCGCTTGGGCAGCGGCGAGGTGCGTCGCCTTACTATCTCCGTTCGTCGCAATTCCTGCCTGCCGGGGCGCTATGCCACCGGCCTGATCGCCGGCCTCATTCCACCACTACAACCCCGCTGCGCGCGGTCTCCTCCCGGTACAACCCGGAAAGGCGCTGCGTCATGGTCCCGATACGCCCATCGCCGATCGTCCGTCCGTCGAGCTGCGTAACGCCCGCCAGTTCGCCCATCGTGCCGGTGCAGAACATTTCGTCCGCGCTGTACGCTTCCGCCAGGGAAAGATTCCGCACGTCGGATTCGATGTCGTGCGCTGCGCACAATTCCAGCACGACCTGCCGGGTGACGCCTTCCGGGCAGGCATGGGTATGCCCCGTCAGCACGACCCCGTTCTTCACCAGAAAGATATGCGTGGCGTTCGTTTCGGCAATAAACCCGCTGCGGTCCAGCATCAGCGCATCGTCCGCTCCCGCGACATTCGCTTCCGTTTTGGCCAGGATCGACTGGAGCAGATTTCCGTGGTGAATCTTCGGATCCAGGCTGTCGGGTGAAAACCGCCGGATGGAACTCGTTATCAGTGATAACCCGCCCGTCTGGTACACCGGGGCCTTGTATTCGGCCAGCACGATCAGCGTCGGGCCGCTCCGGTTCAGGCGCGGGTCCATGCCCGACGTGATTTTCACGCCCCGAGTCAGCGACAGACGGATGTGCACCCCGTCCCGCATGCCGTTGGCCTCCAGCGTGCGCCGCACCTCCCCGATGATTTCTTCGTGCGGGGGAATGACGGCAAACGCCAGCGCCTGCGCCGACGCTTTCAGCCGGTCGAGATGTTCGATAAGCCGAAAGATGCGGCCTTCGTACAGACGGAGCCCTTCCCATACGAAATCCCCGCCCTGTACCGCGCTGTCGAACGGGCTCACGCCCGCCTTGTCCCGGGGCGTCAGTGCGCCGTTGATATTGACAAGGATATTCCGGTTGCGCTCGTCGAAGGTCTGTAGCATATCAGGCGGTGATCCGGTTGCGGTGCAATGCTTCGTACAGGGGGCGGCAGGTTTCGACCAGGGCGTGCAGCGTCTTCGGGACCTCCCGGTTTCCCGGGGGGCGGGATCGAAATCCCGTCGAGGTAGCCACCTGATCGTACCAGTGAGGCGCCCATACGCCGTCCGCGGGTCGCAGCCCCGGCGCCCAGGAGAGCATGGACGGAGTCCAGGGTACGCCGAGCGCCGCACAGAGTTTTTCGAGCACGCCGGCCGGGTTTTCCAGCACATCCCGCGCGTCTATTACAGGAGGCGGATGTCCCATCCTTTCCGTCACGCGCCGGTACAGGGCGCATTGGTTCGGCAGTCCGGTATCGTCCGGTCCGGGATTCTCCGTGATGCGCGCCAGCGACACCGCCATCTCTGCCGGATCGCGGATCAGGAAGGCATGGGTCAGTCGCTCCAGCCAGGGGCCCTCCATTTCCGGAAGCAGATGATGCGCCATGTGCTTCTGGTAATGAATGCGTTTCCGAACGGGCGCATCCCGGTTTTCTGTCCCGCTGCGCTCCCTGGCCCTGTTGCGGTTCGCTCCATCGACAAGGTCTTCTTCGCTGTCCGTTTCGCCGGTCAACTGCGCCGCCACTTTGCGCCAGTCCGTTTCGCAGCGCGCAATGATTTCGTCGCGTCCGGGGTGCGGGGCGCCGGTTTTCAGCAGGTAATGCGCATACAGCGGCTCGTCCGTCACGACCGTATCGCCGCGGGCTTCCCATGCGCGCATCAGCGCTGTGGAAATGTTGCGCGGCCCCGACCACATCGCAATGCGGACGACAGGATGTTCGGATGAAGCGGTGTTGATCAGAGTATCCTGCAATTAATCGAGCGTTACCTGCGTAACGTGCCCCGTTTGCTTGTTTTTCAGGATGCGGCGCGTCGCGCCGTCGGGCAGTACCTCTTCCTTGATAATGACGTGCCCGTCCACCTCGCGTACGGTGGGCGCCACTCTCGGATGCGGTTTTTCCGCTCGCCAGTCGTCCAGCGCGACCTCTTCCCACCGCCTTGATTTCGCCGACTTGTAGCAGGCGTCGAGGACCGCATTGACTACGTATGCGTCGTAAAAAGTTTCCATCGGTTCCCGGCCTGCCTCCGCCGCCTCGAACATGTCCTGAAACATGTCCGTGTAGCCGAGCGCTTTCGCTTCGTCGCCCACCGGGAACAGCCACCCGCTGGGCGTTTCGACTTTCTCGGCCACGTAGCTGCCCGTTTCGCCCGAAGTGAACATCTCGAATCCGGTGCGCAGCCAGTGGTTGAGCCAGATCGTGCCCTCCGTTCCGGCCACCTCGTCGCGCAGGTCCATGCCGCCCCGGAACGCCCAGCTTACCTCGATCTGCCCGACCGCCCCACTTTCGAAGCGGATGAGCGCCACGCCGTGATCCTCCGCATCGATGGGGTGGACGAGCGTGTCGGCCCAGCACATGGCTTCCACCGGGCGGTTGTTTTTGCCCACGAAATTCCGAACAATTTCAATCGTGTGGCACCCCATGTCGATCAGCGCGCCGCCGCCCGCCTGTTCGATATCCCAGAACCAGGCGCTGTGCGGCCCGGGATGCGTTTCGCGGGAGCGCACCCACAAAATGTCTCCCAGCGCGCCTTCCTGCACGCTTCGGATGGACTTGAGCGTCTTGGGGGTATACACGAGGTCTTCGAGATACCCGTGAAATACGCCGGCTTCCTCGACCATGGCCAGCATGCGTTTTGCCTCGGCGGCGGTCCGACCCAACGGTTTCGTACACAGGACGCCTTTGCCGGCTTCGGCAGCCAGCCGGACGCATTCTTCATGCAACTGGTTGGGCAGGCCGATAATCACCATGTCCGTTTCGGGATGCCGGATAGCGGTTTCCAGATCGTCGGTGTGATGGGCAATGCCCCATTCTCCGGCGAAGGTCTCCGCCCGCTCCGCGCTGCGCGAAAACACGCTGCGGATGCGGTCGCGTCCCCGGCAACCGTTGACGGCCTGCGCATAGAACATGCCAATCAGGCCGGTTCCGAGCAACGTGATGGAGGATCCTTTGGGGGTAGTGTCTGTCATGGCGGGTTTAAGAGTTTGCTGTCGAACGCCGGCCCGACCGGGCATACGTCCGGACGGGCGCGATTGCTTTCATAGCGGGTGTAAGGAACGGTAGGCGTAAAGCGGGTCGGTCTTCCTGTTACGGTTTCTCGAAAGGGGATGACGGCGCCTGGGTATCCCCGGCATTCTTGAGGTATTCGTGCAGGGCTTTATGGTATGAAACCAGTTTATTTCCGATCTTTATTTGTTCGTCCAGCCGTTTTTTGATACCAAAGATCGCAAAGGGAAGAAGCGTCCAGAGTATGGCCAGAAGAACAAGAAAGATGGAAAAAATAACCGTAAGCCAGGCTGCGCCGGTAAGCAGATCTTCCATGGTGTGCGTTGTCTCGTTGGATATGAAGCAGATCGCCCCAATCTACCGACGGAGCCATTGACGCGCAATGAGCGCGCGGATCGATTATCCGACCGTCGCATCCCGTACAACTTTTCCTTTCGATCCGCTTTCCGAGATATTCTGTGCGCATTCACAGCAAAAAAATAATCGCCGAGAAACGCGCCGAAGTGCTTGTGGTGGGCAGCGGCTCTGCCGGAGCCGCCACCGCCATCGCCGCCGCAAAGACGGGCGCGGACACGCTGCTCGTCGAGCGATACGGTTTCATGGGCGGCGTCAGCACCCAGGTGCTGGATACGTTCTACGGATTCTATACGCCGGGCAGCTCCGCCCGAAAAGTCGTGGGCGGCGTACCGGATCTTGTCGTGGACGCCCTGAAAGAACGCGGGGCCATGCTCATTCGTCCGAATACCTACGGGGCGGGCGACGGCGTGACCTACGACCCCGAAACGCTCAAGATGGTCTGGGAGTCGCTTGCGCTCGAAGCCGGGGTGCGGCTCCTTTTCCACACCTTCGTCATGGATGTCCTGATGGAGGGCGCTCGTGTGGCGGGCGTGGTGGCGGCCACCAAGCGGGGCTGGTTCGAGATCCGCGCCGACTGCATCGTGGACGCCACCGGCGATGCGGATGTGGCTGCCTGGTCCGGCGCCCCGTACGAAGGCCCCGACGAAGGCCCCGTGCAATCTCTTACGACCACCTTCCGCATGACCGGCGTGGACGATGCAAAAGCCTGCGCTGTGGGCAAGGATGCATTGCATGCCTTGATGGCGCAAGCCGCCGACACCGGCAAGTACGACCTGCCGCGCCGCGAAGGAAGCATCCATATTACGCCGTACCCCGGCGTGATGGCCACCAACATGACCCGCGTGGGCGATGTGGACGCCACCGATCCCGAGCAACTGACCCGCGCCGAAGTCGAAGGCCGCCGGCAGGCCATGGAGTACGCCCGTTTTCTGCGCGATTTCGTGCCGGGGTACGAGCATGCTTTCCTGACCGACTTCAGCAACCAGATCGGCGTGCGGGAAAGCCGCCGCATCCGGGGCGTCTACCGGCTGACGAAAGAAGATGTGCTGGCGGCCCGCAAGTTCGACGACGCGATTGCGCAATGCGGGGCGCCCATCGAGGATCATCGTGCCGGGCATGACACGCACTGGGAATATCTTCCGGACGGCGCAACCTACGACATACCGTACCGCTGTCTGTTGCCGCAACGGGTGGAGGGGTTGCTTGTGGCGGGCCGGTGCCTGTCCGCAGAGCACGACGCCCATGCTTCCGTGCGCAGTATGGGGCAGTGCATGGCGATGGGGCAGGCTGCGGGCGCGGCGGCGGCGCTGTCCTGCCAGGGAAAGACCCTGCCTCATGTGTTGTCGGTCGATACCCTGCGGGAGCGGCTCGCCGGGATGGGCGCCGTCCTATAAATCGGGGGCATCCGAAGATGTTAATTTTTATACTTCCTGCATCGCCATGCCGATGATCCAGACGGTCCGGGGACCGATCGAAGCTGCCGACCTGGGCGTGTGCTACGGCCATGAGCATCTGCTAAGTACGCCCCCGGAGCCATCTCCCGAAGAGATGGACTTCGTACTCGACGACGAGGACGCCGCCGCGCTCGAAATGCGGAGTTTCCGCAGGGTCGGAGGATCGGCTGTGGTGGAAATGACCACCCCGGATTATGGTCGGGATGCGGCCGGCCTGCGTCGCGTTTCCGAGCGGACGGGCGTGCATATCGTGTGCGCCGCCGGGTACAACAAGGACCCGTTTTCGGCCCCCTTCGTCAACGGGGTATCCGTCGAGGAACTCACGGAGCGTTTCGTGCGGGAAATTGTCGAGGGCATCGACGACACCGGCATCCGCGCCGGCCTGGTCAAGGCATCCTCCACGCTCGACGAAATCAGCCCGGTTGCGGAAAAAGTTTTTCGCGCCGCCGCCGAGGCGCACCTCCGGACCGGCGCACCCATTTCGACGCATACCGAAGCCGGAACGATGGCGCTCGAACAGGTCCGCCTGCTGGAATCCGCCGGAGTCGATCCGCGGCGCGTTGTCATCGGACATATGGATCGCAAGCTGGACCTGTCATATCACCTCGAGGTGGCTTCCACCGGTGCTTTTCTCGGATACGACCAGATCAGCAAGGTGCAGTATTACCTGGATCGGGAGCGGGCCGAGGCGATTGCCCATCTTGTCGACGCCGGACACGGAAGCCAGATACTCCTTGGGGGAGACCTGGCCCGCCGTTCCTACTGGCCTGCCTGGGGCCATGCCGAAGGCCCCGGATTTGCCTATATCCTGAAAGGGTTCGTCCCGCGTTTGCGGGAGATCGGCGTAAGCGAAGCAGCGGTCGACGACCTGCTGACAAACAATCCGGCAAGGGCGTTTGCGTTTTCGGAGGTGGAGATGTCCTGAGGTAATGCAAGCCGATGTCCAAATTGCGGCTATTGCCCGCTCGCGCGGTATGGCCGTGGCGACGAGAAACGTTCGGGACTTTGACGGCATGGGGATCGATATTATTGACCCCTGGGCGGGCGTATGAGCGAACATTCGCTATAGGGTACTCTGAGCAAAACCACCCCTCGCAGCCTCTGAACTTTGCGGACTTAATCAGAGTACCCTGTTTATTCAGTAGCACAGTTCGCCCCAAGTCAATGACGCAATGACAAGAAACGTTGTAAAACTTTCCATCCCGATCCGGTTTTTGTGTTTGTGGATGCTGGCTGGCGGGGTCGCCGCCGTTTCACTCGCCTCGGCGCAGCCCGCCGAACGCCCCAATATCGTCTTCATCTTTTCGGACGATCATGCGACGCAGGCGCTCGGCGCGTATGGAGGGCGTCTCGCCGCCCTCGATCCCACCCCCAATCTCGACCGTCTTGCGAACGAGGGGATGCTGTTCCGGAACGCCTTCGTGACCAATTCCATTTGCGCGCCCAGCCGGGCGGTTATTCTGTCCGGCCTGCACAGCCACCTGAACGGCGTCGAAACGAATGCGCGGCATGACAGCCTCGAAGCGTCCATTCCTGTTTTTCCGGAAATGCTCCAGCGGGGAGGTTACCAAACAGCCATTATCGGAAAATGGCATCTGAAGAGCGATCCCCGGGGGTTCGACTACTGGGAAGTGCTGCCGGGCCAGGGCGATTATTACAACCCGGCGTTCCGAACGCAGGAGGGGGACACGCACTACGAAGGCTACGTCAGCGACATCGTGACGGACCGGGCGCTCGAGTGGCTCGAAACCGGGCGGGATGCCGACGAGCCTTTTCTGCTGATGTACCAGCACAAGGCCCCGCACCGCAACTGGCTGCCCGGCCCGACGCACCTGAATCGCTACGACGATGTGGAAATCCCCGCGCCGCGCTCCCTTTTCTACGATTATTCCGGCCTTTCGACGCCCGCCGTATTGCAGGAGATGGAAATTTCCACGGACCTGCGCTGGGGGTGGGACCTGAAACTCCCCCTGAACCCCGAACATCTTGACGAGGTCGCGGAAGGATACCAGTGGATCGACCGCTTTACTCCGGCCCAGCGAGCCAACTGGGAGGCGGCCTACGGCCCGAAGAACGATACGTTCTACGAGCGGTATCGCGTGGGCGGCATGCAGGAACGCGACCTGATCCGCTGGAAATACCAGCGATATCTGAAGGATTATCTGCGCACCATTTATTCGATGGACGAAAACATCGGGCGCCTGCTGGATTACCTCGAAGAGACCGGCCTGGCCGAAAACACCATCGTCGTCTACAACTCCGATCAGGGGTTTTTCCTCGGGGAGAAAGGATGGTACGACAAGCGGTGGATGTATGAGGAATCGTTCAAGGCGCCGCTCATCGTGCGCTGGCCCGGCGTCGTGCAGCCCGGCTCCGAAAGCAAGGCCCTCGTGCAGAACCTCGACCTTGCGCAGACCCTGCTGGATATGGCCGGCGTGACGCCGTCCTCGCCGATGCAAGGCCACAGCCTCGTACCGCTGCTACAGGGGGAAACCCCCGGAGACTGGCGCGAATCCGTCTACTACCACTACTACGAGTTCCCGCGGCCCCATCACGTCCACCCGCACGAAGGGGTGCGCACGGCAGGGTACAAGCTGATCCATTACTATACGCTGGACCAGTGGGAGTTATTCGATCTCGAAGCCGACCCGGACGAGCTCCGCAATGCGTACGGCGACCGCGCCTACGCCGAAACGATCGCGCACCTGCGGGAAGAATTGGGTCGCTTGAAGGAGCACTACGAGGTGCCGGTTCGGTAGGGGGATAGGTCCGCAGGCGATTTTCATGAAAGATATTACAAGAAAATCCCGGCCAAGCGTCAGAACAGGGTTTTCCGGGAATGTGGGAGGGGCCGCTCTTTCCTGATTTTGGAAAAAGAGCGGCTCGAAACACCCGGTAAGTTCAGGACGTTTTCCGGAAGTATTCCATCTCTTCTGATTAGATACACAGAAAAATTATCTCCATCATGACGCTTCACGGCAAACATCTTATTGCAGGCTGGACGAACGGCGAGGCTACGGAAGGCTTCCGGGCCTGGGATCCGGTACAGGACGCCGGCCTGGACCCCGTGTTTTTCGAGGCTACCCCTGCCGACATTGACGCGGCCGCCGAGGCCGCCGAGGCCGCTTTCGACGCCTATGCGGCCGCCGAATCCGCCCACCGGGCGGATTTTCTGGAGCGTATTGCATCGGAGATCGAGGGGCTCGGCGAGACGCTGGTTAAACGCGCCAGCCGGGAAACAGGCCTTCCGGAGGGCCGGATCCGGGGAGAACGGGGCCGCACCGTGTATCAGTTGCGGCTCTTTGCCGCCGTCGTGCGGGAAGGATCGTGGGTGGACGCCCGCATCGACCGGGCCGTGCCCGACCGTACGCCCCTTCCGAAACCCGACCTGCGCCGCATGTACGTGCCCCTCGGGCCGGTGGCCGTGTTCGGGGCGAGTAATTTCCCGCTGGCCTATTCGGTGGCCGGGGGCGATACCGCCTCTGCGCTGGCTGCCGGTTGTCCGGTAATCTGCAAGGCGCATCCGGCGCATCCGGGCACGTCCGAACTGGTGGCCCATGCTATTCTCCGGGCCGCCGAGGCCGAAAAAATGCCCGATGGCGTGTTTTCGCTGGTGCATGGACAGGGCTACGAGGTTGGACTGGCGCTGGTCCGGCACCCGCTGGTGCAGGCGGTGGGCTTCACCGGATCGCTTCAGGGAGGGCGTGCGCTCTTCGATGCGGCTGCCGCGCGCCCCGTGCCGATTCCGGTATACGCCGAGATGGGAAGCGTCAATCCGGTGTTCATTCTGCCTTCCGCGCTGGAGAACGGAGCGGAGGCCCTCGCCGAAAAACTGGCCGGGTCGATCCTGCTGGGCGTCGGGCAGTTCTGCACGAACCCGGGGCTGGTGTTCGGGGTCGGTGGGGAGGCGATGGAGACCTTCCTGCAGGCTTTGGGCGAGCACATCCGCCGGGCCGAACCGGCATCCATGCTCCACCGGGGCATCCGCGACCGGTTTTGCGCTGGCGCCGACCGGCTGGCTGCTGCGCAAGGGGTCGAGCGCGTGGCGGCTTCAGAGCGGGAGGCGGACGCGGCGCGTACGGAGGGCGGAGGCGCCCTCTTTCGGACGGATGTGCAGACGTTCCTGGCGAACGATATGCTGTCCGAAGAGGTGTTCGGCCCGTCGAGCCTGGTCGTGGTGGCAAGGGATACCGCTGAACTCGAGGAGGTTGCCCACAGCCTGAAAGGGCAGCTTACCGCGGCGATTCACGGCAACGGGGAAGATATTGCCCGCTATGATGGGCTCGTTCGCGCGTTGCGGCGAAAGGCGGGCCGGTTCATATTCAACGGCTTCCCGACAGGCGTCGAGGTCTGCCCGTCCATGCACCATGGAGGCCCCTATCCGGCCACGACCGATGTACGTACGGGAGCCGTGGGCGACACCGCCATGCAACGGTTCGTGCGGCCTGCGGCCTGGCAGGATTTCCCCTCATCCGCATTGCCCCCGGAACTGCGCGACCGGAACGAGCGCGGCATCCGGCGCCTTGTGGATGGGGAGTCTTCGACGGGAGATGTGGGGTAGCCGTTACACGAAGTACCCGGCGATAATGGCGGCCGTGATTACGACGGCGCTTCCCACCACCCAACGCAGCAACCGGTTTTCCGAGCCGGTGATCTCGGCTCGCAGAAAATCCTTCGTGACGAGGTCGTCTTGCGATACGGTGTGCGATTCCATAATCGATTCCCGCTACTTCCGACGAGGCGTATCCTATGAAAACCTCAGCAAGGCAAAGAGGATACCGTTCATTGCTGCCGCAATACCCGCTGTCGCCAGAATTATTATGCGAGTTTGCCGCTCGAACGTGGCTTCCAGCGTATCGTTCGTAAGGGGCGCACTCCGGGAATCCCGGATGATGGATACAATCGCTTCGGACTGCTGATCCGTTAAGCCCGAATTGACGAGGTTCTTGAAAATCGCGTGCGTATCCATGACCGAAGCAATGAAAAAGAATCAGGCGGTCGTTTGCGACGACAGGTACAAAACGCGCACGCAGCCGCCATATAACCTTGCCTTTTCGAAAAACCGCAGAAGCGAGCGGGAAAAATTCCCGCGGTCCGCTTCTATACTATGGTGGAGATGGCGGGAGTCGAACCCGCGTCCGAATGGCCGTACCGACAAGCGTCTACGTGTGTAGTCGGTCTTTCGTGCTCACCTGCATCGAGAGCCGCCCGACAAGGGCCTGATGCAAGCAAAGGCTGATTGTTTTGACTGCGACCTGTTCAGCCGGTACGGGCCGCAGCGGGTTCATCTGAGTCGGTGCCCGAATGCGCGCCGATGAACGAGCAGCGCATTGGACAGATGGGGCTTACGCCGCCATCGCGTACGAGTAATCGTTCGCATTTACCAGTTCCCAGTCATATTAACGAGCTGGACTGAGGAGCTCGACACGCAACTTGCAGCGCGATTACCACCCGTCGAAACCATGTCATCCCCATATGTGCAAAGAACGGCGCCGCCGTATGGCTGCGCGAGGCTACCGACCACATTCCACATTGGACGCACCGCATGAATGGGGTATACCCGTTGCGGATAGGCCAGAAATCCCCTTAACCCGTTCTACGAAAGAATGGGGGGTAAGTTTCTTGCGCCCCTACTCCACCAGCACCGGCGTACCCACATGCACCATCTCCCATAACCGGTCGATCCACCAGTCGGTTACGGCGATGCATCCCTGCGTCCAGTTCACGCTGCCCCCTGTACCGTTGCCGTGAATTTCGATGTACCCGCCCAGCAGGGTGCCCATCGGGGGCATTTCGAGCGTTTCTTCCGCCTCCATGATCGCACGGTATTCCTCATCCGTGATAAGGCCCGACCTGATTCCCCGTTCGGCGTCTTCTGCCGAGGGATAGTTCAGCACCAGCGCCTTGTAGAATTTGCTGTCCGGGTTTTTAGCCACGATATGGAAGTTTCCTTCGGGCGTACGCCAGTGATCGGGTTCCAGCGGGCCGCCCCTCCGTTCCTTGTCCATGATGGCGTTGAGGCCCAGATCTACGGAAACACGTAACGCCAACTCTGTTCCCCGGTACGCAAAAAGCGTTTGCTTCTTCTTTGAAATGCGGAGCCACACGTTCGATACGGCTTCCTCGGGCACGAAGCCGGTAACGTCGTCCATCGTTCTGACATGCAGCCATCCGTCCTGCGCATCAAGCCGGAAGAGCGGCTCCTGCAGGGCAAGCGGACGAAAATCGGGCAACGGCGCTGCCCTGTCGGGACGCGCGTACAACGTGCCGTCCCGTTCGATGGAATAGTAGAGCGGGGGCGAAGCGTCCCTGTCCGGAGGAGCGGCACCGGATACCAAAAAACCCAATGCAAAAAAGATCGGAAAAAGCGCAGGCTTCATGCTTACTGTTCCGGAGGAAATGCTTTCGCAAGCCCCTCGACGACTTCGTCCGAAATACCCATGGCGCTGAAGCCCCCGTCGTGATACAGCGTCTGCATGGTCACCATGCGGGCATAGTCGCTCAGGAGCATGACGGTATAATCCGCGCAACTCGCCGCGTCCGCGTTGCCGAGCGGGGAAATTCGCTCCGCGAATTCGAACATGGCGTCGAATCCGTCGATCCCCGATCCCGCCACGGTGCGGGTCGGGCTCTGCGAGACCGTGTTGATGCGAATCCCCCGTTTGCCCAGCCGGTAACCAAACGAACGTGCAATGCTTTCCAGCAGGGCCTTGGCGTCGCCCATCTCGGAGTATTTCGAAAACACGCGCTGGGCGCCGATGTACGTGAGCGCCACGATGGAAGCGCCGTCCGAGAGGACGCCCGCTTCGATCGCATGATGCACGATCCGATGCAGGCTAACGGCGGAAATATCCAGTGTTTTCTGATACCATGCGTAGTTCAGTTCCGGATACGGCACGTTCTTCCGCAAATTGACGCCCATCCCGATGGAATGCACGATAAAATCGAGCGGGCCGTTTTCCTTGACCTGCGCATACAGCGCGGTCAGATCGTCGTCGCTGGTGGCGTCTGCCCACATGACCTGGCTTCCGGTTTCTTCGGCCAGACTGTTCAGCGTACCGAGGCGTCGGGCGACCGGCGCATTCGAAAGAACGAGGGACGCTCCTTCACGATGCGCGGCTTCCGCGATAGCCCATCCGATGCTCTGATCGTTCAGGGCGCCGAAGACAAGCCCTTTTTTTCCTTGCAACAATCCGTTTCCGGTCATCTTCCTGTGGATTATGCGTACTTTGTCGAGGAATTTTTCGCTCGCTTCCGGAATGCGCGGCGCATGCAGCGTATCCGGGATGCGCGCCTGAAATGTAAGGAATCCGAGGTTTTATTCGCTACTGCACAGGATACTTTGATCAAAACCGCTTCGCTCAGCACGTCCCGTTCTTTGCCGTCTGTCCGGAAAATGCGACTCCTCCGACGGGTTTCGCAGGGGTCGGTCCTTGTGTGGAGCGTGTGCCTGGTGCTCCTTGCGACGGGATGCGCGGACCGGAACCCGCCGCCCCTGACGCCGGAGGAATCGGCCGCTACCGATTCTGTAACTGCCTTGCTGGAGCGCATCGACGAGACGGCGCTTCGGTCCGCCTTTCGGAGCGTTTCGACCCATGCGTACACGCAGCGCATTCGCACCGGGCAGTTCGACGAGGACGGCACGCTCCTTGCTTCCCGTGAACAGGAAGTGCGGCACGATGCGGAAGGGACGCGCGCGATCCGCTCGGAGTCTTCCGGAACGTTCGATTTCGGCTATCTGCGCCGTTTCGTTTCGGGGGACGACGACTTGCAGGAAGCCGGCTTCGCCGCATCCGATTTGTCGGAGTATATCATTCCGGAAGATCCGCCGTATGCCGTAGCCCGGAACCGGGAAGCCTGGCGGTACGAATTCGCCCCCGACTCCATGCTGTCCGCCGGCCCTGTGCGGGTCATCAGGATTACGGCCCGTCCGGGTTTCGAAGTGTCCCGGTCCATCCGGCGCGTACGCCTTTATCTGGACCGGACGTCGGATCGCCTTGTCGGCATATACATCGAGCGTGTGCATACTGCGTTGTGGTTCCGGGAGGAAAGCGCCTTTTTTCTGAGCATGGTTCGTCTCCCTTCCGGAACATGGGCGCCGGATCATACCCGTTTCGAAACGCGCATCAAGCTCCTGCTGCGTCCTGCGCAACGTTTCCGGAGCAGTGCGGAGTATTACGATTTCGGGGAAATGGTCCGGGCGTCGAATGGTGGCGACCCGGATCGAACCGGTTGAATGTTCCTTAGGATACTCTGATTAAGTCCGCAAAGCTCAGAGGCTGCGAGAAGTGGTTTTGATCAGAGTGTCCTTTATATTGCCGACATGCGTCCCATGGTCACATCCCTGCGGGAGATAACGAGCGGTCCTGCTCATGAGGCCCGCAGCCTGCTCGATGCGCAGTGCTCCGACCGGCAAGGCTACATCGGGAAAGAAATCCGTGCGTACGACAGCGTGCCCTCCACGAACGACCTTGCGCTGGAGTGGGCGGCGGCAGGAGCGCCGAACGGGGCGGTCGTGTACGCGGAGCTCCAGACGAAAGGACGGGGACGCATGGGGCGCGCGTGGTCGGCGCGCAGCGGCCTCAACCTGACCTTTTCCGTGATTCTGCGCCCGGTGCTGGCGCCTGATCGCTGGAACCTCATTACGATCGCTGCCTGCGTGGCGGCGTCGGAAGCTATCGACAGCTTTACGGCGCCCGTATGCACGCAGATAAAATGGCCCAACGATATCCTGATCGACGAGAGGAAATGCTGCGGAATGTTGCTGGAATCCGCCGGAGCGGGGCAGGCGTCCTCTGCATCCCGTACCGTCATTCTCGGCATTGGCGTAAACGTCAACGAGGACACGTTCCCGGACGATATCGAACGCCAGGCCACATCGGTTTTGCTGGCTACCGGGCGTCCGATCCACCGCGCTCATCTGCTTGCTGCCGTATTCGATCGCCTCGAACAAGCGCTTGATCGCCTTGAAGAAGACGCCGTCGCCGTGAAGAAGCGGTACATGCGTCGTATGTATAACCTGAATGCTCCGGCGGAACTTCGCTTTGCGCACGGGGGCGGTTCTGTGCAGGGCGTTGTAGCGGGACTGGGGGAGGCCGGCGGCCTTCTGCTCGCCACCGGCGAGGGGATACGGACTTTTCATGCCGGCGAAGTGACTACGGTGCACTGACTATCCGAACTCCATGCAGCTCACGTTCGACATAGGCAACAGCGCGATCAAAGGGGGCGCGTTCGAGGGAAACCTGCTGCGCCATGCGTTCTCGCTGCCGCACGACCCGGGAGGGATGGAAGCCGGGCTGGACGAAGCAATACGTACTGCCGGACATAGCATTGACCGGGCCGGGATAGCGTCCGTCGTGCCGGATTCGGCCGCATGTCTGACCCGCCTGCTGCAGGACCGGGGCCACGCTGCGGTACAAATCCATTCTTCGATGCGGTTGCCGTTCCGGCTTGACTCCGACAGCCCGGAAACCCTCGGAGTCGATCGCCTTGCCGCCGCTGCCGCCGCCTGGTTCGAATACGGAAAATCGCCGGAGCGCGGCGAGCCCCGCCATGTGATCGTCCTCGATGCAGGCAGCGCCGTCACATGCGAGGTCATTCTCCGCAGTGGCGTCTATGCCGGAGGGACGATCGGTCCCGGCCCGGAACTTGCCCTGAATGCGTTGCACCGGGGCACGGCGCAGCTTCCCGACGTTGCTCCGGAGTGGCCGCACACGCTTGTCGGCCGGTCCACGGCCGAGGCCATGCAATCCGGAATCATGTACGGATTCGTCGAGGGCGTACGCGGCCTCCTCCGCCGGATCCGGGAAACCTTGCAGGGGGAAGCGTTTGCGGTGGCTACCGGCGGATGGAGTCACCTGCTCGCAGAACAGGCGCCGGAAGTCGATCGTACGGACGAATATCTGGTGTTGAAGGGGGTGCGCCTTCTTATGGCGCTGAACGAGGCGGATGCAGGGTAGTCATGCGCCGGCGGCTGCACCGATATGCCCTCAGGCGCGCCGTACGAAAGCAATCTCTATTTCCTTCGACGCTGCATTTTCCGTGGTTCCGTCCGGGTCGTACGTATATCCGTCCGGGTGTGTCCACTCCAGCAAAGGCTCCAGGTCTTCCAGCGATTCGCGCACAATGAAATTGACCAGTTTCCCCCTGAGCGGCGCCAGGTTTTCACCCGGTTCCTGCCGCGCCCCGTTTTTTTCGTCGTAGAACTTTACGCGCACGATCTGGGCATAGCTGTGGTCGTCTTCCCAGGCGGCAAGGTGTGAGTCGGGCAACATATCCCATACGAACGCGCCGGCGATCGTCCGGTTGAGCGCAGGACTGACGAAAGGCCGCCAGAAATCGGTCAGCGCGCCGATATTCGGCACCTCCGACTCGATGGGCAGCCGGTGGTCGGGAACAAGATCGTCCGGGCGCAACAGCCCGAAAAATCCGGAGAAAATGATGCCGTTTTCAAGCAGGCGGCGTTGTGCGCCCGTGGGCAATCCCGGAAAATCCATGGCTTCGTACATCACGCCCGGGCTGAAGCGCTCCAGCGCAGCCATGAGCGGCGCATCGTAGATTTCCTTATTCAGGTCAATGGCTTGTTCGAGTTCTTTTCCATTGACCGCAAACAGTTTTTCAAGATCGCTTTTGGCTTCGATGGCTTCCTGCACGGCGCCGATGACCTTCCGGCGTTCGGGGTTCAATTCATTGAAATAGTTGAACGTGTTCGGCGTGCGATAGTCGAACATGTCTGGAACGAAAGGATTGCCCCCCGGCTGTGATTTTTCGGAAGGTGGGAGAAGAATAGAAAAGTTCGGCATGAGACAGGAAGTGCGCCGGCGGAGAGCACGTTGCCGGAGACCCTAAATAGTATTGGTTATTTTTTTTCTTCGGAAGAAGGCAAAGAGGCGCCCCGGGCATCCCCAAGCAGGGTGTCTATTTCGTTCCGGATCCGGCGAGCCTCTTCCTCGGCGTTCTCGACGAGTCGATTTCCCGTGCGGCGCGCTTCGCTGTCGCCTTCCGGGCTGGAGAAGTCTTCAACGACCGATCCGATCCGATTCGCCAGCGTTTCCAGTTGATAAACAAGGCGGCGGCGTAGTTTCCGCCCCTCTCCCGGCGCCAGTAGAAGCCCAACGGCAAAACCTGCGGATACACCGGCTATCAGGCCCCATGCCCCTGCTCGAACGATATTACTCAGTGTGTAGTGCTTCATTCGATGTGCGCTCAGGTCAAGTCCGACGTTTATCTTCCTTTCTTCTTGTGGCGATTCTTCCGAAGACGCTTTTTCCTTTTGTGGGTAGCGATCTTGTGTCGCTTGCGTTTACGTCCGCATGGCATAATGACGATCTCCTGTCGTAAATACGGTAGTAGCGTTCAGCAGCTTGTTTACAAGGGCTCCTGCGAGGTGAAGAAGTATCTACACGGATCGGGGCGCAAAGTTCCGAACCGGGCAACGTATAACCTGCTCCACAGTCCACATTAATCAGAGTATCCTTGAAATAACCCGCTCGGAGCGTGGGACATCCCGGCAGCATCCGGGGAAAACATTTTCCAGGACTTCTCGCGACACTCCGCGAACGGAAAGGAAAGTAGCAGGGCGCGCGCCGGGACATTTTTATTGAAAGTCTTTACGCCGTATCTTATTAAGTTATTGCGAGTCATTGAATGCAGAGTGCATGTACACTGTTATAGAGAAATCTCTCTACAAGGTCAGGGAGCGGGGCGGTTTCCGGTATTTAGACGAAGGCCCCGTGACGGAGTGCCCTCCGGTTGTTTTCCTGCATGGCATGCTGGGAAATTTGACGAACTGGACGGACGCTGTCCAGTCCGTGGTGGCTAACGGATATCGCGCCATCGTTCCCTTTCTGCCAGTGTACACCCTTCCGGTGGCCAAGACCAGCATGCAGGGACTGGTGCAGTACGTGCACGGATTCCTCAATGCGATGGAGCTTGATTGCATGACGCTTGCGGGCAACTCGCTCGGGGGGCAACTCGCCACCCTGTATATTCTCGACCATCCCCAGCGCGCATGCGCGCTGATACTTACCGGTTCCTCGGGTTTGTACGAGGTGGAAATGGGCAGGGGCAACCCGCGCCGGTATGACCCGAACTTCATCCGGGATCGCGCGGCCATTACCTTCTACAAAAAGGAACATGTGACGGAAGATCTGGTGAACGAGATGCTGGAAGTCGTCGCAGATCGGGCCTGTGCGATCAGACTGATCAAGATAGCGAGGGCGTCGAAAAACGAAACCGTTCGTACCCGTTTGCATGAGATTCAGGTGCCCACACTACTCGTGTGGGGGGCGAATGACGCGATTACGCCGCCGGATGTGGCAAGGGAGTTCGAAGAACTCATCCCGGATACCGAGTTGCACTTGATCGACAAGTGCGGTCATGCCCCGATGCTGGAACATCCTGAGACGTTCAATCAAATCATGCTGAATTTTCTGCGTGAGCGCGTGAGCGCCGCTACCCTGACGGTATAAACAGGGATATGGCGCCAGGCCGCGGTGAAGATCCCCGTTGCGTTTCATGCGTACGTACAAGGACGTTCGCTATCCTTGCCCCGCAAGCCGAGGGATCATGAAACGATTATGCGCACCGGCGGCGCTTCTCGGCGCCTCTCTTTTTCTTTCGGCGTGCGCCCCATCCCTTGCTCCTCTTTACCGGGATTACGAT
>LXNI01000297.1_pt1 | contig 62921 bp, 64 predicted proteins | sample 809091 | NCBI WGS metagenome assembly LXNI01 (sample SAMN04870527, study PRJNA318959) | sponge metagenome | biome: 01000161; feature: marine sponge reef; material: water | host: Sarcotragus foetidus | place: Greece: Milos, Mediterranean Sea | collected 2013-05-29 | depth 5-7 m
TGGCCGAGTTCATGAACGTCATCACGATGTCGGCGATCATGGTGACGCTGTTCTTCGGCGGTCCGGCCGGGCCCATCTTCTTCGGCCTGACGTGGCTGTGGCCGACCGTGTGGTTCCTGGCCAAGGTGCTCGCCTTCCTGTTCGTGTTCGTGTGGTTCCGCGCCACGCTGCCGCGCCTGCGTTACGACCAGCTCATGTCGCTGGGATGGAAGGTTCTCATCCCGGTGATGCTCCTCTGGCTGATGTTCTTGGGTCTGCGGCAAGTGGTGTTCGATCAGGAGAGCTGGAATCTGGCGCAACGGCTGGTGGTGACGCTGGGTGTGACCGCCGTCGGCGGCGCGCTCGGATGGCTGCTCCTGTCGGCGGCGATGCGCGCCGCCAGACGCAACACGGCCCAAGAGCCTCTCGACGCAGAGGATCTGGCCGGCACGCCCACCGGTGCAGCGCCGGGAGACGTCGGACCGGGAAGGGGAGGCTGATGGGCTACCTCGACGGCTTCAAGGTCACGTTCGGCAAGCTCTTCGGCGAGCGGGTCACCACGGAGTACCCGCACGAGAAGCGTCCGAAGCCGCCCCGGTTCCACGGGCGGCACGTGCTCAACCGCTATCCCGACGGCATGGAGAAGTGCATCGGCTGCGAGCTGTGCGCCGGTGTATGCCCGGCCCGCTGCATCTACGTGCGCGGCGCCGACAACTCGCCCGATGACCCGGTGTCTCCGGGCGAGCGGTACGGCTACGTCTACGAGATCAACTACCTGCGCTGCATCCACTGCGACCTGTGCGTGGAGGCCTGCCCGACCGAGGCCATCACCGAGACCAAGGTCTTCGAGTTCAGCTTCCCGACCCGCCGCGACGCCATCTACACCAAGGACGAGCTGCTCACCGACGACGACGGGCGGCCCCGGCGCCAACCGTGGGAGCTGTGGCACGAAGGCGACGACGAGCACACCTCTGGCTGGATGCGGGCAACCTCTCCCTCAGGCCAGCCCGACTACGAGGGCCGGGTCGGGTGGAGCGGCGAGCTGGGTTATGGCGTGCGCGCTCCCGAGCAGGGACAGCACGCTGACCTCGACGGCGGGGAGGACGACTCGGTCATCGCCGGCGACGACACCGCCGACCTCGACGAGCACAGCGGGGCGCCGGCGGCAGGAGATCATCACTGATGGTCGAGGTGTTGGTGTTTGCGGTGGCCGGCGCCGCGTGCCTTGTCGGCGCGATTGGTGTGGTGCTGTCGCGCAATCCGGTGCATGCGGCGCTCATGCTGGTGATGACGCTGTTCGGCGTCGCGGTGCTGTTCGTGGCACAGCAGGCGCACTTCATCGCCGCCGTGCAGGTCATCGTCTATGCCGGCGCCATCGTGGTGCTGTTCCTGTTCGTGATCATGCTGCTCGGCGTAGACCGGGCCGCCGAGCTGTCGCTGGGCGCACTGCCGGCCCAGCGGTGGACTGCAGCCGCATTCGGCATCGGCGGTGCCGCCGTGCTGGTCTGGCTCGTCGCGGCGGTCGACCGGCTGTACAAGGGTGCCCGTTCGTACGAACTTGAGGCGGCGGGAGTGGTTGGCGCCGACGCTGACGCAGCCGCCACGAGCTATCTCACCGATGTCAGCGCAATCGCCCGGTCGCTGTTCTCCGACTACGTGTACGCGTTCGAGCTGACCTCCCTGCTGCTCATCGTCGCGGTCATCGGAACGGTGATCCTGGCCCGGCGCAGCTCCGGCGATGATGGACGGCTCGACGGAATGCACGGGGCCGATCCGCAGCAGGCCGAGGGCGCTCCGGGGACCCAGGAGGCACGCCGATGAGCGGCCTCGAGGTGACGACCGGCTGGTACTTGACGCTGGGGGCGATGCTGTTCCTCATCGGCGGCACCGGGCTGCTGCTGCGGCGCAACCCGCTGATCATGCTGATGTGCGTTGAGCTGATGCTCAACGGTGTGAATCTCAGCTTCATCGCGTTCGCCGATCGCTTCGGCGATGTGCACGGGCACACGGTGGTGCTCTTCGTGCTGGTGGTCGCGGCAGCCGAGGTGGTTGTGGGACTCGGATTGGTGGTGGCGGTGCTACGCGCCTCGCCGAGAGCGACGGCGGACGATCTGTCGGCCTTGAAGGGCTGAGCGCATGGGCCACTCATCCGTCATCAAGCTGCCACCGACGACATTGGCCGACAGGAGCTAGAGCTGTGGTCGAGTTGGTCTGGCTCATCCCCGCGCTGCCCCTCGCCGGGTTTGCGGTGCTCCTGGTGGCGGGTCCGCGCCTTGGCGAACCCCGTGCGGGCTGGCTAGCTACGGCGGCGAGCGCTGGATCGTTCCTGTTCACGCTCATCACCTTCGGCGGGCTGCTCGGGCTCGATTCGGCCGACACCGGCGGTGCGGCCGGGCATGGCGGACGGTGGTTCGTCTCGACGCTGTTCGAGTGGATGCCCCTCGGCGGTCTGGAGGTAGACGCAGCGCTGCTGGTGGACCCGCTGTCGATGACGATGGCGCTGTTCGTGACCGGTGTCGGGACACTCATCCACCTGTACTCGGTCGGCTATATGCATGGCGACCCGAAGTACTCGAAGTTCTTCCTGTACCTCAACCTGTTCCTGTTCTCGATGCTCATGCTGGTGCTGGGCGAGAACCTTGTGGTCACGTTCCTGGGCTGGGAGGGCGTCGGCACCTGCTCGTACCTGCTCATCTCGTTCTGGCACGAGCGGCCCACCGCTGCCACCGCCGGGAAAAAGGCCTTCGTCACCAACCGCATCGGCGACTTCGGCTTCATGATCGCCACGTTCCTGCTGTGGACGACGCTCGGCACGGTCTCCTACGCCGGGCTGGCGGCAGACGCTCCGGCGCTGGCCACCGGAACCGCCACGGCGGTGTCGCTGCTGCTGTTGCTCGCTGCTGCAGGCAAGTCGGCCCAGCTGCCGCTGTACGTCTGGCTGCCCGATGCCATGGAAGGCCCCACCCCGGTCTCGGCCATGGTGCACGCCGCCACGATGGTGACCGCCGGTGTGTACCTGCTGGTGCGGCTCAACCCGGTGCTGGACGCGTCGAGCGGGGCACTCACGGTCATCGCCATCGTTGGCGCTGCCACCGCGCTGTTCGCAGCGCTGGCCGCAGTGGCGCAGCACGACATCAAGAAAGTGCTGGCGTACTCCACCGTCAGCCAGCTCGGCTACATGTTCCTGGCGATCGGCTCGGGCGCATACGTGGCGGCGATCTTCCATGTCATCACCCACGCATTCTTCAAGGGCCTGCTGTTCCTGGGCGCCGGCTCGGCCATCCATGGCCTCGGCGACGAGCAGGACATGCGTCGCATGGGTGCGCTGCGCGCTGCCATGCCGATCACCGCGGTCACGTTCATCGTGGGCTGGCTGGCAATTGCCGGTGTGCCGCCGCTGTCGGGCTTCTGGTCGAAGGACGAGATCCTGCTCGCCGCGTGGGAGCAACACTGGCTGCTGTGGATTGTCGGCTTGGTCACGGCTCTGCTGACCGCCTACTACATGAGCCGCCAGACCTTCTTGGTGTTCTTCGGCGGTCAGCGCTGGAATGAGGGCACTCACCCGCACGAGTCACCCGCCACGATGACGCTTCCGCTCGTGCTGCTCGCCGGAGCGGCTGCCATCGGCGGCATCGTCAACCTGCCGCTCGTGGGCGACTGGCTGGTGCTCGAGCACTTCTTGGAACCCGTGCTGGCCCATGAGCATAACTTCGAGTCAGCGACCTGGCAGAAGCTGCTGTTCGCCTTCGTGGCGGTTCTCGCGGCGCTGATCGGCATCACCATCGCCGTGCTCGCCTGGCTTCGCTCGCGCATCGCGGCAGACCGGCTCGAACCGGCGCTGCTCGAGAACGCGTTCTATGTCGACTCGACCATTTCGAGGTTTGTGGGCGGACCTGGCACCAAGGCATTCAATGCCGCGGCCACCGCTGATCGGCGCTTCGTGGACGGTGCCGTCAATGGCGTCGCACGGCTGGTGCGCATGATCGGCGAAGCGCTGCGGCCGCTGCAGTCGGGCTATCTGCGGCACTACGCATCGGGCGTTGCAATCGGCGCCATCGTCCTCGTCATCTGGCTCGCACTGCGGGGCATCTCGTGAGCGTTCAGAGCCGATTGCCTCGGCACTCTCAAGCGTCCTCTGCCTATCGGCTCACCGCGGCCCGACACAGTCGGCCTCGCTGCCTGCCGATGCCTCGCTTGTCGGCAGAGGTGCCGCTGCAGGGGGCCACACGATGAGTCCGGCCGGATTGCTGGGGGCCTCAGCCGGGGCCGACTTCCCGCTGCTGAACGCACTGATTCTCGTGCCCGCAGCGGGTGCGCTCGTGGTGGCCCTGCTGCCTCGCAGCCGTCCCGATCTCGCCCGCCCGATCGGCACGCTCTTTGCTGCCGTCGGCGGTGTGCTGGCGTTGGCGCTGGCCTGGCAGTACGACGCTGTGCCCGCAGCCCAGCTCGCCTCGGTAGGGGAGGGCTTCCAGTTCGTCAGCCAGCAGTCGTGGATCCCCAAGCTCGGCATCTCGTGGCATGTCGGTGTCGACGGCATCTCGCTGTGGCTGGTGGTGCTGACCAGCGTGGTCGTGCCGATCGTGTTGGCGGGCGTCGACCCGCACCACGACCCCAAGCCCTACACGGCGTGGATGCTGCTGCTGCAGGCCGGCTCGGTGGGCGCGTTCGTCGCTCTCGACCTGTTCCTGTTCTTCGTGATGTTCGAAGTGGTGCTGGTGCCCATGTACTTCCTCATCGCGGGCTGGGGCTACGAAGGGCGCCGCTACGCCGCCACCAAGTTCTTCATCTACACGATGGCGGGCTCTGCACTGCTGCTCGTAGCGGTCGTGGCCACCGCGGTGCTCGGCTCGCCCGACAGCGGCATCACCTTCGACCTCGTCGCGCTCGCCGAAGGCCAGCACCTGCCCACCAACGCGGCCCGTTGGTGCTTCGTGGCGTTCGCGATCGCGTTCCTGGTGAAAGTGCCTGTGGTGCCGCTGCACACCTGGCTTCCCGACGCGCACACCCAAGCGCCCACAGCAGGTTCGGTCGTGCTGGCCGCGGTGCTGCTGAAGCTCGGCACGTACGGGCTGCTGCGCTTCGGGCTGTACCTGTTCCCCGAGGCGTCGAACTGGGCAGCCCCGGTGCTGGTCACCGTCGGCGTGGTCGGTGTCATCTGGGGAGCGATCACCGCAGCCATGCAGCGCGACCTCAAGCGCCTCGTGGCGTACTCCTCGGTGGCCCACATGGGCTTCATCGTGCTGGGCATCTTCGCCTTCACCACTCAGGCCGTCGGCGGCGGCGTGATCCAGATGGTCAACCACGGCATCAGCACCGGCGCCTTGTTCCTGCTGGTGGGGATGCTGTACGAGCGTCGGCAAACCCGTCAGATCGACGAGCTCGCCGGCATCCAATCCGCCGCGCCCGTCTATGCCGGGGTGTTCACGCTGATCATGCTGTCGTCGGTGGGCGTACCGGGCCTGAACGGGTTCGTCGGCGAGTTCCTGATCCTGATCGGGTCGTTCGAGACGCGACGCTGGTGGACGGTCGTCGCCGCTACCGGGGTAATCCTCGCCGCGTTGTACCTGCTGTGGGCCTACCAGCGCGTTTTCCATGGGCCGCCCGCCGCGGCCGATCGCCAGACGGCCGATTTGCGCCGGGGTGAGCTGGCGACGCTTGCGCCGTTCATCATTGCCGTGGTGGCGCTCGGCGTGTACCCCAAGCCCCTGCTCAACGCAGTGGAGCCGGCCGCTGAGAAGTTGCTGATTCACCTAGATGATCACAGCGACTTCGACCTGCCCGATCCGGGCGATCCCGTCGTCGTGGACCACGGCAATGGCGCTGGCGAGCACGACGAGGACGGCCACTGATGGCTCAAGCCCAGAGCGTGTTCGTTTCTCCCGCCGTCGACTGGTGGGTGCTGGTCCCGCAGATCATCCTGGTCGGCGCCGCGCTCGGGCTGCTGCTGGTGGCCTCGCTGGCGCCCCGCGCCCTGCCGGGCTGGGTATCCACCGTCGTCGCGATCGCCACCGGCGCCGCCGCAGCCATCGTGGCTGCGGTCCAATGGGCCATCTGGGACGCCGCGCCGCGCCCCACTCTGGCGGGCGCCTTCGTGAGCGACGGCTTCAGCCTGCTGCTCACCGTGCTGGTCGGCGCTGGCGTCGTCATGACCGCGTTGGTCGCGCATTCCGCCCTCGACCGCTACGACATGGCGCCGCCCGAGTTCGCAGCACTGCTGCTCGCCTCGGCGGCTGGCGCTGTCGTCATGGCCGGCGCGAACGACCTCATCGTGCTGTTCTTGGGCCTCGAATCGCTGTCGATCGCGCTGTACGTGCTGATCGCGTTGGCAGGCCGGCGTGCGAGCACCCGCGAGTCGGCCATGAAGTACTTCGTGCTGGGGGCGTTCAGCTCGGCGTTCTTCCTCTACGGCATCGCGCTGGTCTACGGCTCGACGGGCAGCACGAACCTCAGCGGGATCGGTGACTTTCTCTTCGAATCCATCAGGGAAACCGATTACCTCCTGCTCGCCGGCATTGCGATGCTGCTGGTCGGCCTGGGGTTCAAAGTGGCCGCCGTCCCATTCCACTTCTGGGCGCCCGACGTCTATGAGGGGGCGCCCAGCCCGGTCACCGGCTACCTGGCGTCGATTGCCAAGGCCGCCGGCTTCGCCGCGCTGGCCCGCGTGCTGTACGTGGCGGTCGCGGAGCAGAGCACTGCCTGGGCGCCGATCCTCATCGGGCTGGCGTTCGCCACGCTTGCTGTCGGCGCCGTCATGGCCATCTGCCAATCCGACGTCAAGCGAATGCTGGCCTACAGCTCGATCAGCCACGCAGGCTTCGTGCTGGTCGGCCTCTCCGCGGTCCCGGCCGCCAGCGGGCTGGCGCAGTGGACCGCGGGCGGCGGCGACGCAGTCTCGTCGGCCGTCTTCTACCTGATCGCCTACTCGTTCATGGCGCTGGGCAGCTTTGCCGTGCTGTCGGTTGTCGGCCCCGAGCTTCAATCGCCAGATCCCGACGCGAGCGCGCATTCCTTCAGCCGCTACGGCGGGTTGGCACGTCGCCGTCCGGTTCTGGCGCTCGCTTTCACCGTGCTGCTGCTGGCGCAGGCCGGCGTGCCGCTCACGGCCGGTTTCGTGGCGAAGTTCGAGGTCATCCGGGCTGCAATCGGTGCCCGCGGCTACGTCTTGGCCGCTGTCGCGATGATCACAGCGGTCGTGAGCGCCTTCGCTTACCTGCGCGTCGTTCTGGCCATGTACGCCCCCGAAGGCGCAACCGACGACGCCGAGGGCGACAGCGCCCCGGCCGCCCGCGCGAGCCGGCCGCGCTGGGGCGGCCTGCCCCTGACATCGGTCTTCGCCATCAGCCTCGCGGTTGCCGTAACGGTCATCGTCGGCGTATTCCCGCAGCGGCTCCTCGAATGGAGCGCCGAGGCCGTCCTGTCGATCGTCTTGTAGAGCAGGTCTCGGGACGCGGCGGATCCCCCGGCTCTGACGGTTGGTTGCCGTCGAGGCCGGGGGATCGCTTTGCGTGCTGCCCCTGTGCGGTGCGGTGATGGGAGGGGGTCACCTGCCGTCTGCCGGGGGCAGCTGCCGCGCCCTTGGCGGTGAGGGTGTCAGCCTGCGTTGCCCTCGCCGCCGGAGCCGTGCTCGCCGCTGCGTTCCGAGCCGCCTTCACGGCCGCCCTCGGTGCCGCCTTCGTTGCCTTCGGAGTGGCCGCCGGCACGCTCGCTGCTCTCGCCGCCACTGTGATTGCCTTCGCCGCCCTCACCGCCCCCGCCGCCTTCGCCGCTGCCTACCTCAGCGTGGGGGCTCCAGGTGGCGAACGGTGCCTGTGTGGCGGGCAGGCTGATCCGCAGCGTCTGGCCTGGCGCCAGGTCGGTGGGCGTGGTGGGGCCGAGCTCGGTGCCGTTGGAGAGGTGGATCTCCACTCGGGCTCGGGTCAGCACGCTGTTGGTGGTGTTGGTCACCGTGCCGTTGAACGTGTTGGTGGCCGGGTCGTAGGCCAGCACCAGCCGGGCGCCGTTGCGGGTCACGTCGTAGGTCTGGCCCGGTGTCAGCGCCACAGCGGTGTCGTTCTCGCCGCCTGCCTCGGTCACCTCACCACCGCGCTCGCCGCCTGACTCGCCGCCGCGCTCGCCGCCGGCTTCGTTGCCTTCGGCGTGGCCGCCGGCACCTTCAGCGCCTTCGCCGCCGCTGTGGGGGATGGGACCAGGTCCGTTGCAGTCGAAGACCTCCATGTGCACGACGTAGCCGTCGAAGGGCACTCCGGCCATGGCGGGCTCATCCGCCACCGACAGCACTGACGTTGCCGATTGGCCTGGTGCCAGGTCGCCGAGCTTCTCTGGGCCCAGCTCGCCGACCGTTTGCGCACCGGCTTTCATGTGCGGCTCGGACTGCACGTAGCACAGCGTCTGGGTTGTCATGTTACGAACCGTGGTGCGCACGGTCTGGGTTGCCTTGTCGTAGCTGGCTGCCACGTCAAGGCCGCCCAGGTTGCCCGTCCAGGTCTGGTCGAGCGGGATCACCGGGCTCGACATCAGAGCCTCGTTGATCTCCTCGCTGCTGCCCTCGCCGACGCCTTCGGTGCCCTCTGCGTGGGTCGGGTTCGCCTCAGCACCCTCGCCGCCGTCTTGGCTGCGCTGGGTGCCTTCGGCGCCGCCCTCGTTGCCTTCGGCGTGGCCTCCGGAGCCTTCAGCTCCCTCGCCGCTGCGGGGATCGGCGATGATCTCGCCTGCCGCCGTCTCGGCGTTGTCCCCGGTGCTTGAACCCAGGGCGCATCCGCCCAGCGCAGCCGCCGAGAGCGTGACTCCTGCGAGTGCCCCCGCCAGCCACTTCTTTGCTCTTGAATTCTTGAACCCCATGTCATTCTCCTTTCGTGAGGTTCTGACTTGGGGAGCAACGTAAGAATCGAATGTGACCCAAATGTGACGACGCCAAACAGACCCGGAAGACGTGCGCTGCCTATGGTGAGGTCGTGATGACGCCTCTTGGACGCGAGCTGCGCAGCCTTGCCCGGCAGATTGCAGATGGGGCGTCGCAGATGAGCGACATCAAGCATCAACAGTCCCTCCGTCAAGATCTGGAGCGCAAGCTCGCGAGCGCCGGTACGACGACAAAGGAGATTGCCAAGGCCGCCGGAGTGACCCGGTTCACGGTGCACGTGTGGCTTCGCCAAGCCCACATGGGTAGGTATCCCACGCTCTAGAGCGAACGTTGCGGCTGATGTGACAGAAGCGGCCTGCTGCGCCAGTTTGGCTGATCTGCTCTCCGTCAAACTGCCGGTTGCAACCCACTAGGTAGCCGTCAACGATGTTGCCTGCGGGGCTCGGGGTGCAGCTCCCGCAGGGAGGTCCGAGGGGTGACGGCGACCGGCGCATGGTCCTACGACCGATTTCGCGAGGGCACGGCGCCCCTTCCTCGCCCGAATCTTGCGTGGAATACCTACGGCGGGGGCGTCGAGAGCATCGGCCGCGATGGGCGCCCGGAATCGGTCGACGTGCCTGCACCAGCGCCCGACCAGCTGCTCGTGCGGGTAGACGCCGTCGGGCTCTGCTTCTCGGACGTGAAGCTGATCCGTCTCGGCTCGGAGCATCCCAAGCTGTATGGCCGCGATCTGTCGGTGGACCCCATCCGACTCGGCCATGAGGCGACGGTGACGGTCATCGAGGCGGGAGACGATCTTGCGGAGACCTACCGCACGGGTGATCGCCTCGCGATCCAGCCGGACATCTTCGTGGACGGTCGCAGCACGGCCTACGGCTACACGATCCCTGGTGGCTTGATCCAGTACCACCTGATCGGTCCCGAGGTCCTCGACGCGGACGGTGTCTCGTACGTGATCCCGGTCGCTGACGGCATCGGGTACGCGGCAGCGGCGCTGTCTGAGCCCTGGGCATGCGTGGAAGCCGCATACACGCAGCGTCGCCGTCTGTGGCCGCTCAGCGGCGGGACAGCCTGGATCATCAGCCACCCTGACGACCAGCGCGACTACGACTTCGGCGAGACGCTCCGCCACGCCGCCCGCGCCGTGCTCACCGGTCTGAACCCGAACACCGCCTCCGCGGTGCTCGAAGCGATAGGTCCGCAGACCGAGACGTCAATCGTCGATGCCGCTGAGTTGTCGGAATACGCCTCGCTCGTCGACCGCGAGACCGATGGAGAGGGCTTCGACGACATCATCCTCCTCGACCCGCGGTCTGCGTCGCAGGTGACCGAAGTCGCACGGCACATCGCGTTTCGCGGCACGCTCAACCTCGTCGGCGAACGCCCGCTCAACGGTCCCTCGTCCATCGATTTCGGCCGTTTGCACTACGACTACACAGCCTTCGTCGGCACACGCGGCCCGACCATCGAGACGGCATACGGCGAGCAGCGAAACCGCTGCGATCTGCGTCCCCACGGGGTGGCAGTGTTCGTCGGCGCCGGCGGGCCGATGGGTCAGATGCATGTGCAACGGGCGCTCGAGAAGGCCGATGGCCCGTCCGTCGTCATCGGCATCGACCCCGACCGGGCGCGCCTCGACGTGCTGGCGGCATCGCTCGGCCCGCTCGCGGAACGCTCTGGCTGCGAACTCATCGTGCTGAACGCGGATGCGTCCGACCCGAGTGTGCGCGCACTGATCGACGAGCGTTCCGACGGCGCCGGTGCAGACGATGTCATCGTCACCGTGCCCGTCGCGACAGTCATGGCATCGGCGGCACAGTTGATGAGCGACGATGGAATGCTCGTGTTCTTCGCCGGAGTCGCGAACGGCACAACCGGGCCGCTCGACATGAGCCGGGTGTATCTCAGCAATGCCCAGTACACCGGAACGTCTGGTTCGACACTCGACGATCAAGCGCTCGTGCTCGACAAGACGGCGGCGGGCTTGCTCTCGCCCGACCTGAATCTGGCTGCCGTCGGCGGGATCGAAGCCGGGCGAGACGGTGTGCAGGCGATGCTCGACGGCCGGTTCGCCGGCAAGATCGTCATTTTCCCCCAGGTCGCCGGTATGCCGCTGCTGGGACTCGACGAATTGGCCGACCGGTACCCCGATATCGGCAGCGCCCTGGGACCGCAGGGCCAATGGACATCCGAAGCCGAGCGACGGCTCATCGAGACCCATGGGGTCATCGAGGATTCGTGATCACGACGCTGACGCCGAATCCGAGTTTCGACCGGACGTTGCGCGTCAACGCACTCGAGCCGGGCGGTGTGCACCGGGCATCACTCGTACGGGTCGAGTGTGCCGGCAAGGGGGTCAACGTCGCCCGTGCCCTCGCCGTCAACGAACACCCGGCCCGGGCCGTGTTCCCGGCCAACGACGACGATCTCGCGGTGTTCGATGCCGCGTTGGCCGCCACCGGGGTGATGTCGCATGCGGTCCGGATCCGAGGATCCATCCGCAGCAACATCACCGTGGTCGAGCCCGATGGCACGACGACGAAGATCAACGAGCCGGGACCAGAACTCGACGCCGCGGAGGCTGACGAGCTGATACGCGCCGCGGTGACCGGTGTGGGCTCGAACTGGCTCATCGCCAGCGGGAGCCTCGCGCCTCGAACCCCGGCCGATTTCTATGCCCAGCTCGCCGAGTCGCTCCCCGACGCAGCGCAGCGGCTCGCTGTCGATTCAAGCGGTGAACCGCTCGAGCTGCTCATCGGGACGCCGTGCGCAGTCGTGAAGCCGAACCTCAGCGAGCTGGTCGGCCTCACACGTCAGCAAATGTGCACCGTGGGCGATGTCGTCGACGCTGCCAGGGATCTGCGCGACCGCGGCTGGGGCTCGGTGCTGGTCAGTCTCGGCCGCTTCGGGGCTGTGCTGGTGAGTGACGAGATCTCCTACGGAACAGTCTCCGTGACCGACGTGCGCAATACGGTCGGTGCGGGCGATGCACTGCTGGCCGGCTTCATCGCAGCAGGCGGCCGGGGGCCCGCGGCGCTCGGGGAGGGGCTTGCATGGGCGGCGGCCGCGGTGCGCTCGGTGGGCACCGCTGGCACCAGAGTCAGCCTCGACGACCGACGCGCGGTGGCGGTGTCGCCGTGCGTACCGCGAGAACTGCCGGTGGAGGAATGAGCATGAGCGAACAGTTTCCGCTTCGGATCTCGGCGATGTTCCGCACTGGCATCTCGGGTTATGTCAAGAATCTCTTCCCTCTCACGGCCGCCGCAGCGGTCACCATTGCCGTGTTCGGTGTTTTCCGCTTCTGGGCGCAGGTTGCGAGCGACGACGGCAAGACCTTTCAGTCGATCATCTTCGATCTGGCCGGGCTGGTACTGGCCGGCACCATCGCGCTGCCGTGGTTCGCCTATGCCCTCGACGCTGCTCGCAACAAGCCGATCGACATCGCCGCACCCTGGCGCAGCGGGAGACAGTTCGCCGCACAATTCGTGTGCGCGATCTTCTTCTGGGCAGCCTTCCTGCTCGGCTTGCGCTACCTGGCCGGGATCCCGTCGATTCTCGCCGCCCTGTTCTACGGCTTCTACGGCTACGTCGTCGCCGACCGAGCGGCCAAAGGAGGTTTGCGGGCACTCGGCACCAGCGTGCGTCTCGGCACCAAGCGCCGCGTCGCGCTCTTCGCGATCTTGGCGCTGTTCTCGGTGTTCAACCTGCTGGCCGCGATCCCGCTCGGCTACGGGGTGTCGGCGCTGACGATGGTGCTCACGCTGGCGCTGCTGACCGTGACAGCCAGCGTCACGCTGGTGGGGGGAGCGTGCCTCTACGACGCGCTGACGGAGCGATTGGGCGAACAATGACCGAATCAACGGAGATCTTGCTCAGCGGCACGCCGGCCTCGGCGGGCGTTGCCGTCGGGCCGGCGATCGTCATCGACCCGCAAGCAGTCGTGGTGCCCGATCCCGAAGATGCTGCCGGCGCGTTCAGCGAGGCGAGCGCAGCGGTGAGTCGACAACTCGAAGCAATGTGCGAGACGGCGCGGGCGGCCGGACGCTCCGAGGCCGGTGATGTCCTCGAAGCTCAGGCGCTGATGGCCCAAGACCCCATGCTGGCCGATGCCGTCGAGGCCGCCCTCGGCGACGGAGCAGGACTCGGCGCGGCGCTGCAACAGGCGCGCCAGCAGATCGAAGAGCTGTTTGCGGCGATCGACGATCCCTACATTGCGGCACGCGCCCAGGACGTCGTGGAGGTCACCGACCGGATCAGCCGCTGGCTCGCCGACGTCGAGCTGCCGGACTTGGGACAGATCACTGTGCCGTCCGTGCTCGTTGCGAGGGCACTTACCGCAGCCGACACCGCTGCGCTCGACCCCGCGTTCGTGCTCGGCTTCGTGACAGAGGCCGGCGGGCCCACCTCTCACGTTGCCATCATCGCTCGATCGCTGGGCGTAGCGGCTGTGGTGGGCGCCTCCGGCATCGTCGAGCGCACGCGCGCAGGCGACTCCGTCGCCATCGACGGCACGACGGGCGACATTGTCGTCCACCCGACCGGGGCGACGGCCGAGGATTTCGCGGCGCGCCGCGAGGCCTTCGAAGCTGCCGTTGCTGCCGCCGACAAGTTCCGTGGGATCAGCGTGGCCCTCGGTGACCATCACGTCGACGTACCCGCCAACGTGGGATCCCGAGACGACGTTGAGCGTGCCGTGGGGGCCGCGGCGGATGGCATCGGTCTGCTTCGCACCGAGTTCCTGTTTCTCGACCGGTCCGATGCACCCGGTGAAGACGAGCAAGCCGACTTCTACTCCTTCGCTGGTTCCAGCTTCGCCGAACCCGTGGTGATCAGGACATTCGATATCGGCGGGGACAAGCCCGCGCCCTACCTGAGCATCGTTGCGGAGGAGAACCCGTTCCTCGGTGTGCGCGGCGCACGTCTGTACAGCGAGTTTCCCGAAGTCTTCGAGACGCAGGTGCGCGCAATCCTGCGAGCTGCGGCCGACACCCAGATCTGGCTGATGTTGCCCATGGTCTCCACGGTGACCGAGGTAGGCGGCCTGCGCGACTGGATTGTCGAGATCTCGACCGGAATGGCGGCCCGAGGCATCCGCCATGAGATGCCGCCGATCGGGATCATGGTGGAAGTCCCCTCCGTGGCGCTCGTGGCCGACGCCGTGGCGCAACACGTGGACTTCTTCTCGATCGGGACCAACGACCTCACGCAGTACGCCATGGCCGCCGACCGCACCAACACTGCGCTCGACGAGCTCCAGGATCCGCTCCACCCTGCGGTGCTCGCCCTGTGCGAGCGCACGGTGGCCGCGGCGAAGCGCCACGGCATCAGCGTGTCGGTGTGCGGTCTCGCCGCAGCCGACCCGCTCGGTGCAGCGGTGTTCGCTGCCATGGGAGTCGACAAGCTCTCGGTCAGCCCGCGAACGGTCAACCTGGTGAAGTCGGCGATTGCGACGACCGATGCGTCAACCGCCGATTCGATGGTCCGCGCAGCACTCGCGGCCGCTACGGCCAACGAGGCACGCGACATCATCGCCAACCCGACTCGAAGCCCATGAGGGCCCTGCTCGACACACGCGCCCTGCGGATCACCCGGTGGCTGCTGCAACAAGACCAGCCGCGCAGCACGGCCGATCTCGCAGCGGATCTCGGATTGAGCCAGCGCGTCGTCCGCTATCGCCTCGACCAAGTCGAGCGGTTCCTCTCTGCCTGCGGCGCGGAACTGGCGCGCAAACGCGGTCAAGGTTTGCTCGTCAATGCCTCGCTCGATGTTCGCTCACGAATTGCCGCCGATATCCGGTCGTTGCCAGATGTGCCGCGGGTCTATGCCCCGCCTGAACGGGTCCGGATACTCCTCGCCGCGCTGCTGTGGGAAGCCCCGGATGTGGTGTCCCTCGAGGAGCTCCACCTGGAACTCGAAGTGTCAAAGACATCGGCACGGCGCGATCTGCAGAGTTGCGAGCCGTGGCTCGAACGCAACGGGCTTCCTTTGGTGCGACGCGCAGGTCGGGGAATCTCGGTTGTCGGCACCGAACGACGTATCCGCCGCGTCACCGTGCAGCTCATTCTCGAAGCAATCCCCGAAGAGGTCCTGCACCTGCAGCTTGCGGAGGCTCCGTCTGCGACACAGCAGGCGACTGCTCGGATACCGGTCGGCCTGCTGGAGCGGATCTTCACGCTTCCCTTGGTCGAGACCGCTGCGATCGTCAGGTCAAGCGCGCTCGGCCAAACCCTCACCACGGGGCGCAGCGATGCGGTCTTTGCCCTGTATCTCGCGGTCTCGGTCGCCCGAATCCAAGCTGGCCGCAGCGTCGCACTCGATGCCGGCTCGCACCGCTCTGCAATGGACCATCCCATTGCCCGCAACGTCGCGACCATCGTTCCGAGCTTGGAACAGCTCGCCGGCGCCAGCCTGCCCGCTGCGGAGGTCGCAACAATCACCGAATACCTGCTCGGACTCGATGCTCTCGACACCGCGGGTTCCGGCTCAGACTCGGTCGGCGACAATCTCCTCGACGAGATCATGCACCTTGCAGGCGAGCGACTTCATACCGCCCTGGTCGATGACTCCGAGCTCAGGCGGGGACTGGCATCCCATCTCGAGCGTCTCGGTGTCCGATTGCGCTACGGGTTGCCGATTCACAATCCGCTGCTCGACGAAGTGCGCGAGCGGTATCCCGATGTGTACGCGGTCGCCGGCGAGATGGCATCGCTGATCACCGGGGCGATGCATGTGGCGGTCGCCCCCGACGAGATCGGCTTCATCACCATGTACCTCTCGGGCGCCATGGAGCGAGCCAGGCTGCGGCCGAGGCGCCGCGCACTCGTTGTCTGCCCCAGCGGGATGGCCACCGTCTGGGTGCTCGTCTCGCGGATCAAGTCCGAGTTCCCCGAACTGGACCTGGTGCAGGTCCTGTCTGAGCAAGGTTTCGAAGAACTCCGCCATGACGACTTCGATTTGGTCATCTCGACGGTGCCGCTTGGGCCAAGCGACGTGCCGGTGGTGGTGGTCAGCCCCCTGCTGTCGACGACCGATGTCGCCCAGGTTGCCGCGTACGCCTGATCCTGTCGCTGTTGAGGCCGGTGTCGCCCTCGGCGACATCACCTTTGGCCGATTGTCGTTGAGACACAGTGCAGCGCGCGCACCGGAATGTCGTTGCTGCTCGGTGCCGTATTGGCAGTAGAGCCGGGGGGCCCCAAGGGCAAGGATGTTCCCATCGCCTGAAGCAAGGGGGTTCTACGAATGCTTCAACGTGTCCAACGTTTCGGCGGGTTCTTGTCGAGCATGGTCATACCGAATATCGGTGCGTTCATCGCTTGGGGGTTGATTACCAGCCTGTTTATTCCGACGGGCTGGCTAGCCAAGACCAGCATCGACTGGGACTGGGATGCCATCACCGGCAACACCGTTGGCCCGATGATCAAGTACCTGCTACCGATGCTCGTCGCGTATACCGGCGGCAAGCTGATCCACGGCCACCGCGGTGGCGTGCTCGGCGCTGTCGCGGTACTCGGCGTCATCGGCGGTGCGTCCTTTGAGTTGTCGTCCGGTGCTGTCGGCGATCCGCCTCAGTTCCTCGGCGCCATGGTCATCGGTCCGCTTGCCGGCTGGGTGATGAGAGAAATCGACAAGTACCTGGAGGACAAGCGTCCTGCCGGTTTCGAGATGCTCATCAACAACTTCTCGCAGGGCATTGCGGGCGTCCTCATGGCAATGCTCGGCTACGTGGTCATCGGCCCGATCATGTCGAGCCTCGCGACGGCGTTCGGCAACATGGTCGAAGGTCTCAGCGATGCCGGCCTGTTGCCGCTCATGGACCTGCCCATCGAAGTCGGCAAGGTGCTGTTCCTCAACAACGCCATCAATCACGGGGTGCTCACACCGCTGGGCACCACCGACGTGGCTGACACCGGCCGGTCCATCTACTACATGCTCGAGTCGAACCCTGGACCTGGTCTGGGACTGCTGCTCGCGTACTGGTTTGCTGGCAAGGGGTTGGCCAAGCTGTCCGCTCCAGGAGCCATCATCATCCACTTCTTCGGCGGCATCCACGAGGTTTATTTCCCGTATGTCCTGATGAACCCGGTGATGATCGGCGCCATGTGGGCAGGCGGCATCGTGGCCGACATTGTCTTCGTCATCTTCGATGCAGGCCTGACCGGGCCGCCGTCTCCAGGCAGCATCTTCGCCTACTTCTCGTTCTTGCCATCCAACGGCGGGGCGGTCGCAGGCGTGCTGCTCGGCATCGCAGCAGGGGCCGCGGCCGCGTTCATCGTCGGCTCGATCCTCTTGAAACTGTTCCCGGTCCCAGAGATCGACGACAGCGACGACGACACCTCGCTCGACGACGCCATGGAAGGCGTCCCGCTGAGCTGAGATACCGCGGAGGTTGCGCCGACCCCCAGATGAGCGCAGCCTGAGGAGGCCGGGGCGGCTCAGGATGACTGACCGCCCCGGTCCTCCTAATCTCGATGGCACCGTTTCCCTGCGTGCTGGGGCGTACGGGGGGGCACCAGTGTCTGAGGTACCGACCGGAGGTCAAAGATGACGGAGCGAGTCACCAAGACAGCGAGCGACGTGAAGCTGATTGTGTTCGCCTGCGAAGCAGGGATGGGCAGCAGCCTCATGGGCGCGAATCAGCTAAAGAAGCTGGTCAAGAAGGCGAAGCTCGACATCACCGTCGTGCATCGGCCCGTGGGGCAGCTCTCAGACGATGCCGATGTGATTGTCGTCCATCAAGGTCTCGCGAAGCAGGCGAAGGAGAAAGTTCCCACGGCGGCAATCGTGCCGTTCATCCTCTTCGTCAATGATCCGTCGGTGAAGCAACTGGTCGCGACGCTGAAGGCCGGTGATCCGGTCGTGTCGAAGATCTGAGCCCTGTCGTGGACGGCAGCGCAGACGGCGGCCTCGGGTCTGTCCTGACTCGAGCGGATGTCGTGCTCGGGTGCAGGGCGAACTCCATGGACGAGGCCATCGAGTACGCGGGCAGCCTGCTCGTGAATCGCGGCTCGGTCACTCCCCGCTACGTCGAGGGGATGAAGCAGCGGGAGCGGGTGGTCTCGACCTATCTGGGCAACGGTGTCGCCCTGCCCCATGGGGTGAACGAGAGCAAGGACTTCATTCGGTCGACGGGGATCGTGCTCGCTCAGTATCCCGAGGGCGTCGACTGGGGGCCGGGCACCGCCTATCTGGTGGTCGGGCTGGCGGCGGTCGGCGACGATCACGTACGCGTCCTGTCCCAGCTTGCCGAAATACTGCAGGACGAGCAATTGTGCGAATCGCTTGCGCAAACTGGCGATGCCGACTTCGTCTACGACCAGCTGAGCGCTGCACCCCCCGACGACGATTGACCGCAGGAACTGGAGATTTCGATGGACTCAGTGTTCGCCGAGGTGGTCATCACCAATCCTCATGGCCTGCACGCCCGACCTGCTGCGGTCATGGTCGAGCGGTTGAAGACTTTCGATGCGGAAGTCAGAATCGAGGCTGGCCAAAAGACGGCCAACGCCGTGAGCATCATGAGCGTGCTTGCGCTCGGAGCGGGGCACGGTGACACCGCACGCGTGCACTCCCAGGGACCGCAGGCCGAAGCCGCGCTTGAGACTGTCGTGGCCATTCTCACCGAGGAGGAGTGACATGAGCCGGCTCGACCATGAGGCACTCGTTGCATCTGTGGCGGAAGCGGTCGGGGCGTCAGCCGATGCCTCGGGTGCGGCCGATCTCGTCTTCGACAAGGGCTCCATCGTTGTCGCGGCGAGCGCCGACGACCTGAAGGGCGCTTTCAAGCGTGTGAAGAAGATCGATGGCTACCGCTGGGTGGCTATCAACCGCGCCGACCTGTTCGGCGCGAACCCGCTTTCGCTCGGTTCCAAGGCCGGAATCATCGACGCCCACGGCGAGATTCTCAAGAACGCAGACATACCCCGCAGGAAGGTCTGATCGCACGTCAGCGCCGGCCGAGACGCCGCCTGGCCACGTTCACCGGGGATCGTCTCAGAATCGGCGCAGGGTGGCGCGAAGTCGCTAGCGTTGCGGTCCGTGTCCGATCTCTTGCGGAGCTATCTGACCGTCGCAATCTTCGGTGCCGCGGCAGTCCTGATGGCCTTCACGATGTTCGGCGTCGCCCGGGTCCTGCGCCCGCAGCGACCGACGCCCCAGAAGCTCCTTGCCTACGAGAGCGGCGTCGACCCGGTCGGCAGCGACTGGACCCAGAGCCAGATCCGCTACTACGTCTTCGCTGTGCTCTTCGTCCTGTTCGACGTGGAGGCCGTGTTCATATTCCCCTGGGCGACGCGGCTCGAGGTGTATGCCCTGTTCGGCCTGGTCGAGATGGCGATCTTCATCTTCATCTTGGTGCTGGGCCTGTTCTACGCATGGCGCAAGGGCGTCCTGCGCTGGGTGTGAGGGGCTGAGGGAAACCGCACGATGGCACTGGTCGACAAGGTCAAACTGCCCAAGCCGCTCGCCTGGCTGCTGAATTTCGGCCGAGCCCGCTCACTGTGGGTATACCAGTGGGGCTTGGCGTGCTGCGCCATCGAGATGGGCGCCGCGTTCGGCTCTCCCCGCTACGACGTGATGCGCCTCGGCGTTATCCCATTCCCCGCTAGCCCCCGCCAGGCCGATCTGGTGGTGATCTCCGGGACAGTCACTGACAAGATGGCGCCGGTCATCCGGCGCCTGTACGAGCAGATGCCCGAGCCCAAGTACGTCATCTCGATGGGCTCGTGTGCGAACTGCGGCGGTCCGTATTGGGACAGCTACTCGGTCACGAAAGGCGTCGACCAGGTCATCCCGGTCGACGTGTACGTACCTGGCTGCCCACCCCGGCCTGAGGCACTGCTTGAGGGAATCGTGCTGTTGCAGGAGCGCATCCAGCGTGAGGACATCCAAGAACGCTGGCGAGGTGAGCCGATCGTGGTCCCGCCGACGGCGGGAACCGCCCCAGTCCAGGTGCAGGCGTAGCTATGGCCGACGACACCGACGACGGCACTGAAACGCCCGGCGACGAGGCCCGCGACGCCCTTGCCGCGGAGCTGGCAGAGCTGCTGGGTGACGCCGTGGCCGAGACTCACGTCGAAGCGGGCCAGAACCTCTGGCTGCGCATCGAGATCGAACACTGGCGCACTGCGATCACTGCACTGCGCGACGCCGGCTTCGTCTACTTCGGCTTCCTGTCAGCCATTGACTGGTCGGATGCGCCAGAGGGCCGTTACGAGGACACCGAGTTCGACGGCGCTGGCGTCGGCGAGGACGAAGAGGAGACCACGAGCGCCACCGCCTCCGACACCGTGCGCCGGGGCGGCGGCGAAACACGCTTCCAGCTGCTTGCACATCTGCACGCCCCGGCACGGCACGCCGCCGTCATCCTCAAGGCCGACGTAACCGATGTCGACGGCGCCCCGGCATCAGTGCCGTCGATCATCGACGTGTTTGCCGGTGCTAACTGGCACGAGCGTGAAGCCCATGAGATGTTCGGCATCGTCTTCGACGGTCACCCGAACCTGGAGCACATCTACCTGCCGAGCGAGTTCGAGGGCCATCCGCTGCGCAAGGACTTCCCGCTGCTGGCGCGTGCGGTCAAGCCGTGGCCCGGTGTGGTCGACATCGAAGAGATCCCGCCAGAGCTCGAAGCCCAGCTCGAGGCCGAGGTGATGGCCTCCTTTGAGGCGTCGGGAGCGGGTGCATGAGCTCCGCAACTGTGTCCGATGGTGCTCGCAGGTTCGCACCCGGAGCCGCCGCGCTGCGCGAACAGCAGGCCTACGTGGCGGGGCAGGCCGCCGATGCGCGCGTCAACGTCGAGCTCGACACGGGCGACATGACGCTGAACATCGGCCCCCAGCACCCCGCCACCCACGGGACGCTGCGCATCGCCTGCCGGCTCGACGGCGAGCAGGTCATCGCGGCCGAACCTTTGATGGGCTACATGCACCGCGGCTACGAGAAGCTCTGCGAGGTCCGTACCTACCCGCAGTGCACCACGCTGATCAACCGCATCGACTGGCTCGGCAGCTTTGCGAACGAGGTGCCGTTCATCCTGGCCGCGGAGCAGCTGATGGGCGTCGAGGCCCCGCCGCGTGCGCAGTGGATCCGAACCATCCTGTTCGAGCTGAGCCGCATCGCGAATGTGTCGCTGTTCCTCGGTGACATGGGTGTGCAGATTGGCGCCCTCACCCCGGTGTTCTTCGCCTTTCGCGACCGCGAGCGAGTGCTCAACCAGATCGAAGAAGTGACCGGCGGTCGCTTCCATCCCAACTTCGACCGCATCGGCGGCCTCAAGGACGACCTGCCACGGGGTTGGATCGCCGAGACCCATGCCGTCATGGCCAAGATGCGCGGCTTCTGTGACGAGATGGAAGACCTGCTCATGGGCAACGAGATCTTTCAGACTCGTTGTCGAGGCGTCGGCGTGATCCCCAAAGATGTGGCTCTGAGCCACGGCCTCTCAGGCGCCAACCTGCGAGCCAGCGGCGTCGACTGGGACCTGCGTCGCGATGCCAACCCGGGCCTCGCCTGGGATCAGATCGACTGGCGGGTGTGGACGCACCCCGACGGCGACTCATTCGCCCGCTACTGGGTGCGGATGCAGGAAACTCGCGAGGCCACCAAGATCGTCGACCAGCTGCTCGACTCCATCCCGTCGGGGCCGATCATGACCAAGGTGCCGCTCATCATCAAGGTGCCTGCCGGCGAGGCCTACGTCTCCACCGAGAACCCACTCGGCGAGATGGGCTACTACGTGGTGTCCAAGGGTGGCTTGGGACCGTTCCGGGTGAAGATCCGCACGCCCAGCTTCAGCAACATCTCGATCGTGCCCTGGGTGATGCGAGGCACCTACGTTCCCGACATCATCACCATCTTGGGCTCGCTGTACTTCATCCTCGGGGACATCGACCGGTGAGCGAGCTGACCCTCACCGGCGCGCTCGGTCTCGCGTATTGGGCGGAGACCAGCATCAAGCTCGGCGTCGCGCTGGTCGTCATCCCGACGGCTGCGCTGATGCTCGGCTACCTGTTCCTGCTCAAGATGATGGCCTTCATGCAGAGCCGGCTGGGTCCCCAGGACGTGGGCCCTTCCGGCTCGCTGCAGCTCATTGCGGACGCAATCAAGTTCCTCCAGAAGGAAGACATTCACCCCGCCGCCGCCGACCGGCGCGTCTTCCGTGCAGCACCGGTGGTGGTGCTTGCCTCATCGTTCCTGCTCTTCGTCGTGCTGCCCACCGGCCCCGACGCTGTCGTGGAAAACCTTGACACGGGCGTCTTCTACGCGCTGGCGGTCTCATCGCTGTCGGTGCTGGGCGTGCTGATGGCCGGCTGGGCTTCAGCCAGCAAGTACGCACTGCTCGGCGGCCTGCGCGCTGCTGGCCAGCTCATCGCGTATGAGCTGCCGCTGATCCTCGCCGTCATGGGCGTGGTCATCCAAGCCAACTCTCTCAACCTGCAAGAGATCGTGCGGGCACAGGCCACCGGCGAGATCTTCGGCTTCGGCTTCGTCGGAAACCCGTTCATCCTGACCCAGTTCATCGGCTTCTTGATCTTCATGATCTCTGCCCAGGCCGAGCTGACCCAGACGCCGTTCGACATGCCAGTGGCCGAGACCGAGCTGGTCGGCGGCTTCCACGTCGAATACACAGGCTTCCGCTTCCTGCTCTTCTTCATGGCCGAAGTGGCCACGACCTTCGCCTTCTCGGCGTTGGCCACCGTCCTGTTCCTGGGTGGCTGGTGGATTCCGGGCTTCGATTTCGACGCTCCGATACTCAACGTGCTCGGTCCGATGGTGATGCTGGCCAAGATCCTGCTGGTGGCTTTCGTCATCTTCTGGATCCGCTTCACCTACCCCCGCCTGCGTGAAGACCAACTCCAGAAGTTCGCTTGGAAGGTCCTCATCCCGCTGTCGCTCGCCAACATCGTCGTGACCGGAATCTTCAAGGTGGTGCTCTAGATGCCGCAGCTCCCCGGATTGCTGAAGGGCCTTGGAGTGACAGCGCGCACCGCAGCCCGCACGCTGTTCCCCAAGCGCGGTATGCGCACGCTCATCCCCGCGCCGCAGCAGGGCTCGGTCACCGTGCAGTACCCGCACGAAAAGGAAGCCCCGCCCGACCGCGCCCGCGGCGTCATCGCACTGCACGAGGAGAACTGCACCGCCTGCATGCTGTGCTCGAGGTCGTGCCCCGACTGGTGCATTTACATCGAGGGCCACAAGGTCAAGGCTCCGCCGCGCCGTGCTGGCGGCAAGGCCCGCACGGTCAATATGGTCGACCGGTTCGACATCGACTACGCGCTGTGCATGTACTGCGGCATCTGCGTGGATGTGTGCCCGTTCGACGCTTTGTTCTGGACGCCCGAGTACGAGTATTCCGAGCCGAACATCGCCGACCTGCTCCACGACCGGATCCGGCTCGGCGAATGGATGGAAACCGTGCCCGAGTTTCAGGCCTATGAGCAGGGCTCGGAGCAGAAGGTCCGCGCCGTGCCCGATTTCGGACCTGATGACATGGCACCGGTGCGCAAGCTCGGCGCTGACGCTGAGTCTGATGGCGCTCGCAGGCTCGCGTCCGGGCACGGGAGCTAGGACGCCCGATGGTTGCGCAGAACATCGCCTTCGGCATCATCGCGGCAGTGACCGTGGCGGCCGCGCTCGGGATGGTGACCACGCGCAACATTGTCCATGCCGCCCTGTTCCTGGTGGCGGTGCTGGGCGGTCTGGCTGCGAACTACATACTGCTGACGGCCGAGTTCATCGCCACGACGCAGGTGCTCGTCTACATCGGCGCCGTCATGGTGCTGTTCCTGTTCGGCATCATGCTCACACGGGCGCCGATTGGGCGAATACCCCACATGACCGGGGCCACGTGGCCGGTAGCGGCCCTGTCGGCGCTGGCGCTGGGCGGGGTCACCGTCTATGCCCTTATTGACGAATTCGGCACCGATTCGCTGGCCACCGACAACACGGTGTTCCGCACTGCAGACGTGTCGGACTCGGTTTTCTCGCAGTACATCATCCCGTTCGAAGCCATCTCGGTGCTGCTGCTAGCGGCACTGATCGGCGCCGTCGTGCTGGCGCGCAGGGACTGAGGCAGGAGACAGGTCGATGCTGCTGAACCAGTTCCTGCTCCTTGGGGCACTGCTCTTCGCCGTGGGTGTCTATGGCGTGCTGGCGCGCCGCAACGGCGTGATGGTGCTGATGTCGATCGAGCTGATGCTGAACGCCGTCAACCTCAACCTGGTGGCATTCGGGCTGCAGCACGACGTCGTGTCGGGGCAGGTCTTCGCCCTGTTCATCATCGCTGTCGCAGCCGCCGAGGTCGGCGTGGGCCTGGCCATCGTGCTGCTGCTGTACCGCAACCGCCGATCGATCGCGGTCGACGAGTTCGACCTGATGAAGGGCTGACGGATCGCGCATGTGGATCCTTGAGAACGCGTTCTTGATCCCGCTGATCCCGGCGGTCTCTTTCCTGGTGATCTTGCTGTTCGGACGCAGCGTCATCGGCGCCGAGCGGGTGCACAGGGTGGGCATCACCGCCGTGGGCATCGTGTGGATCCTCTCGATGATCGCGGCGGTGTCGTGGATCACCCAGGTGGAGGATGCCACGTCGTCGAAATCAGACGACGCTGAGCACGCGCTGGTGTCGGTCAACGAGGGGCTGAGCGTTTCCGGCCCGATTGCGGGAAATACGGACTCGCTCGACGGCGAGCTGCTGCATCTCGCCGCCGAAGACGACAGCCTTGGCGGAGACGCCAGCCACGGCTACGCCGTCACCAAGCCTGTCGAACCAAAGGTCGATGGCTGGTGGTCGAGCGGCGGTGCCGACTTTGCCATCGGCACCTTGGTCGACGGCCAGACCGTGCTGTTGCTGGTGGTGGTGACCTCCATCTCGCTGCTCGTGCACATCTACTCCAGCGAGTACGTCAAGGGCGACCGGCGCTTCGTCCACTACTACGCCTTCTTGAGCCTGTTCACCGCCTCGATGCTGTTCTTCGTCATGGCCCAGAACCTGGTCCAGATGATCGTGGGCTGGGAGCTGGTGGGCGTGTGCAGCTTCGTGCTCATCGGGCATTGGTGGGAGGAACGCCCCAACACCGACGCAGCACTCAAGGCGTTCCTGACGAACCGCGTCGGCGACATCGGCCTGCTGGTCGGCGTGATCATCCTGTTCGGCACCTTCAACACTTTCAGCATCCACGAGATCAACACGAAGATCGGCGCGGCGAGTCAAGACGCTGCGGCAGCCGGCACTGCCAACCCGTACCACTTCGCTCTGCTGATGGCGTCGATCGCGCTGATGGCGGCGGTGTGCTCCAAATCGGGTCAGTTCCCGCTGCACACGTGGCTGCCCGATGCCATGGCCGGTCCCACGCCGGTCTCTGCGCTGATCCATGCAGCGACGATGGTCGTCGCAGGCGTGTTCATGATCGGCCGGCTCTACCCGGTCTTCTTCGAGGGCTTCTCCATCGGCACCTCGTCGATCAACCTGATGGCGTTCATCGGCGGGTTCACGGCACTGATCGGCGCCGGGCTGGCCTTCGCTCAGTGGGACATCAAGAAGGTGCTGGCCTACTCGACAGTGAGCCAGCTCGGCTACATGGTGATGGCGCTGGGGGTGGGCGCCTGGACCGCTGCCATGTTCCACCTCTTCACGCACGCGTTCTTCAAGGCGTGCCTGTTCCTGGGCGCCGGCTCGGTCAGCCATGCCGCCCACCACACGTTCGACATGCGGGAAATGGGCGGCCTGCGCAAGTACATGCCCCACACCTACAAGACCTTCGTGATTGCGACGCTGGCGCTGGCGGGCATCTTCCCCTTCGCCGGTTTCTGGTCCAAGGACGAGATCCTGCTCGGCGCGTTTGCAGGACAAGAGAGCGCCTACCCGCTCATGCTGATCTTCGGCTGCGTCGTGGCACTGATGACCGCTGCCTACATGACCCGGGTCATCTGGTACACGTTCTGGGGCGAGTACCGCGGCCACGGACACCCGCATGAGTCGCCCAAGGTGATGACCGTCCCGCTGTGGATCCTGGCGGTCATGGCGGTGGTGGCCGGCGCGTTCAACCTGCCGACCCCGGTGCTGTCCATCTTCGGGCTCGACAGCCTCGCCCACCTCGTGCAGACCTACGCCGAGCCGACGCACTACCTCAATGCGATCGGCCTGTCGCATCCCGATCCGTCGCTGTGGCTGGCGCTTGTGGGATTGGCGCTCGCCCTGGGCGGCATCGCCATCACGTTCCTGTACTTCTGGCGCAACGCCGGGCCGCATGGGCTGACCGAGCGCAACCGCTACGCCAAGGCGGGGTACACGTTCCTCGAGCAGAAGTACTACCTCGACCACCTCTACACCGACATCGTGGTGGGCTCGATCAAGGCGCCGATCGCCCGCGCCGCCAACTGGGTGAACAACAACGTGATCGACCTGGTCGTGAACCGTGCCGGCGAAGGCGCCCGCGACAGCGGCCGCTGGGTGTACCGCTGGATCGACCAAGGCACCATCGACAACACCGTCAACGCGCTCGGCTCCGGTGCCGATGCCGGCGGTCAGGGTCTGCGGGTGATGCAGACCGGCAAGGTCCAGAACTACGGCTCGCTGCTGTTCGGCACCGCAGCCGTGGTTGCCATCGTGTTCGTGATCGTCCTGTGAGCATCGAGATGACCCAACCCATGAGACAAAGCCGTTATCGAGAGGGAGCTTCCTAGTGGACGCAACTGGATTCGACGCTTGGGCACTGACGCTTGCAGTGTTCCTGCCAGCCGTCGGCGCGCTCGTGATGATGGTGGTGCCTCGCGCCCGCGAGCTAGAGCTGAAGGCCATTGCGCTCGGCACCTCGCTGGCATCGCTGGCCGTCGGGGTGTACCTGCTGTCGGTCTTCGACTACGGCAAGGCCGGCGAGCTGCAGTTCGTGGTGAGCAAGGGCTGGATCGACGCCATCAACTCGGATTACATCTTGGGCCTCGACGGGCTGTCATTGCCGTTGCTGATCCTGTCGATGGTCATCATCCCGCTGTGCGTGATCTACTCGTGGGACCACATCCCCGAACCGGGCAACGCCAAGGCCTTCTTCATCCTGATGCTGATCCTGGCGTCAGGCATGAACGGCACCTTCGTGGCGCAGGACTTGATCCTGTTCTTCGTCTTCTTCGAAGTCGTGCTGTTGCCGATGTACTTCATGATCGGGGTATGGGGCGGCGAGAACCGCCGCTATGCCTCGCTGAAGTTCTTCCTGTTCACCTTGTTCGGCTCGGCGCTGATGATCGTCAGCTTCGTGGCGCTGTACTTCGTGGCCACCAACGACGCCGGGGCAGCGCTGAACACGTTCAACATGAGCGAGCTCGCCAAGGCCGCTGGCGGCGACTTGGCACGCGGCACCCAGGCGATCATCTTCGCGGGCCTGTTCATGGGCTTCGGCATCAAGGTGCCGATGTTCCCCTTCCACACTTGGCTGCCCGATGCGCACACCGAGGCGCCCACGGTGGGATCGGTGATTCTGGCCGCCGTTCTGCTGAAGCTCGGCACCTACGGCTTCGTGCGGATCGCGCTGCCGTTCCTGCCCGAAGGCGCTGCGGCGTGGGCGCCTTGGATCGGCTTGCTGGCGGTGATCGGCATCATCTACGGCGCCTTGGGCTGCCTGGCGCAGACCGACATGAAACGCCTCATCGCATTCAGCTCGGTGGCCCACATGGGCTTCGTGATGCTCGGCATCGCCACGCTGACCCCGATCGGCATCAACGCTGCGGTGTTCGGCATGGTGGCCCACGGGATCATCACCGGGATGCTGTTCTTCCTGGCCGGCTCGGTCAAGGAGCGCTACCACACGCTGGAGATCGGCCGGCTGGGCGGCCTGCTCAAGTCGGCGCCCCGCATGGGCTGGATTCTGGCCATCTCGGCGATGGCGTCACTGGGCCTGCCCGGCTTGGCGGGGTTCTGGGGTGAGTTCCCGGCAATCTTGTCGGCCTACAACCCCGGCGCCGGACTTTCCGAAGAGCTCTTCCGCACCTACATGGTGATCGCCGCGGTGGGCACGGTGTTTGCTGCGGGGTACCTGCTGTGGCTGTTCCAGAGAAGCGCGTTCGGCGAACCCAAGCCCGAGTGGGAAGGCCACACGATCGCTGACGTAAACCGCTACGAGTGGGCAGCGTGGATGCCGCTCATCATCGCGATGGTGCTCTTCGGCTGGGTCCCTGGGCTGATCTTCGGCATGGTCGATGACGTGTCGGTCGGCATCGCGGCGAGCATCGAGGCCGCAGTGGGGCGGGGCTGATCGGTGCGGTGTCGCTGGACGCAGCCGATGCCCGTGACCGAGTCGGCGCGATGTCTGACCGGACCGACGAGGGTTGACGGGAGCTAGCGATGGGCACCGAGGCAATGCTCGCGTTCGTGCGACCGGCACTCGACTGGCACGCGCTCGCGCCCGAATTGACCTTGCTGGCGGTCGGCACGCTGGTGACCGTCGTCGACATCGCGCTTGACGACAAAGCCAAGCGGATGATGCCGACGCTGGCCGGCATCGGCCTGCTGATCACGCTGGTCCCGATCCTGACGTTGGCTGTCGACGGCGCCGAGCGGTCCATGTTCGGCGGGGCCTACGTGGTGGACGATTTCTCGCTGGTGCTCAAGGCGTTGTTCATCTTGGCGGGCTACGTGGTCGTGCTCATGTCGGTCGACTACGTGCGCGAGGGCGATTACTACGAGAACGAGTACTACACCTTGCTGCTGACATCGCTGCTGGGCATGGTGATGATGGCCAGCTCGCGCGACCTAGTGAGCGTGTTCGTCGCCCTGGAACTGTTGTCGATCCCGGCGTACATGCTGGCTGCTTGGCGCAAGGGTGGGCCTCGTTCCAATGAGGCAGGTCTGAAGTATTACTTGATGGGGGTCTTCGCTTCGGCGGTGATGCTGTACGGCATGTCGCTGGTGTTCGGCGTGGCCGGCGACACCGATTTCGGGACGATCGCCGAGGCACTGCGGGGCGAAGGGTCGAGCCCGATCGTCATCGTGGCGGTCCTGTTCGTGCTGATCGGCTTCGCCTTCAAGGTGTCGGCGGTGCCGTTCCACACCTGGGCGCCCGACACCTACGAGGGTGCGCCGACGCCGGTGACGGCATTCCTGTCGGTGGCGTCGAAGGCAGCCGGCATGGTGGCGCTGCTGAGCTTGGTGTTCGTGGCCTTCGAAGGGGCCGCCGACGTCGTGCAGCCGTTCTTCTGGGTGCTGGCCGTGGTGACGATGACGGTGGGCAACTTGATTGCGCTGCGCCAGACGAACATCGTGCGGATGCTGGCCTATTCGGGCGTGGCGCAGGGCGGCTTCATGCTGGCACCGTTCGCTGTTGCGTTCGAGGACGACGCCTGGCGGGTGCCAGGCACCGACTTCATCACGACGCCCTACTTCGCGATAGTCGTGTACGCCATCATCTACGCCTTCATGAACCTGGGAGCGTTCAGCGTGGTGCTGGCAGTGTCGCGGCGGACGCGTTCGGGTTCGATCGACAGCTACGGCGGGCTGTTCAGTTACGCGCCCGGCATGGCGGTGCTGATGACGCTGTTCCTGGCGGCACTGGCCGGTATCCCGCCTGCGGGTGGATGGTTCGCCAAGTTTGTGGTCTTCTGGGCCTTGGCCGGTACTGGCACAACCGCCGGATGGGTGCTCGCCGTGATCGTGGCCGTCAACGCGGTGATCGCGTTCGGCTATTACGCCCGGGTGCTGCAGCAAATGTGGTTCGAGCCGGTGCCCGAGACGGTTGCAGTCGGCGTGGATGCGAGCGGTGATGCCGACGACGAGTTGGCTGACTTGCCAGCCGAAGCCCCTGCGCACGACGATGGCGGATTCCTGGCCACCGAGACACGCCAGCAAACGTTGGTGGCGTACACACCGGGACCGATCCCCATCACCGGGGCGCTGGCTGCCGCGCTGGCCATTACCGCGATAGCGACCATCGCGCTCGGCGTCTTCCCTGGCCTCGTCAGCCACTTCGGCGACGTCGCGTCGTTCTACCTGGGCGGCTGATCGCGGCCTGTGGGACGCGCTCCGGCGTCCAGAATGATCGCGAGGGCCGGAGCTGATGGCTGACGCCGTGCGATTCGATGTGTACATGGACGAGGCGCTCTACGGTGCCTCGGGCTTCTATACGCGCGGCGGGCAGCCGGGCTCTCGGGACGGCGACTTCGCTACCTCAGTCGAGCTGGGTTCGCTGTTTGGCCAATGCGTGGCTGCCTACTTGGATCGCGCCTGGCATGAGCTGGGACAACCCGACCCGTTCGTAGTAGTCGAGGGCGGCGCAGGACGCGGGACGCTGTGCCTCGATGTGCTCACCCACGTGGTCGAGTGCAGCGACGCACTGCACTACGTGATGGTCGAGCGTGTTGCCACACAGCGCAGAGTTGCTGAAGCACGGATAGGCGCCCGCGGTGTCGTTCACCCGGTCGCCGCGGTACCGGACCTTCCGTCAGGTCCAATCGTAGGTGTGGTGATTGCCAACGAACTGCTCGACAACCTGCCGTTCCGCCTGCTTGAGCGTTCTTCTGGCGGCTGGCTGGAGGTGTATGTCGAACTCGCCGAGCCTGTGACGAGCGCGCCAACCGACGATGACGTGCAAGCTACGGCCGGAATCGTGACGGAAGTGCTGCAGGAGGCGCCGGCTGATGCTGCGGCGATGGCCAGCGCATTGGCGCCCGATGCCGAGATGGGGTCACGAATTCCTTTGCAGCTCAAGGCAGCGGTTTGGACCCGGCGTGCGTTGAGCCTGATCAGCAATGGCCGAGTACTGATCTTCGACTATGGGATTCGCGCCACTGCTGAGCTTGCGGAGCGCCCGCAGAGCGAGTGGCTGCGGACGTATCGGTCCCAGCGCCGTGGGAACAATCCGCTGCGCGCGCCAGGTTCCGCAGACATCACCTGCGAGGTGGCCTTCGACCAGCTGCCGCCGGGCGCGGTGCTCCTTTCCCAGGCCGACTGGCTCACTGCGGCTGGCATCGACGAGTTGACACCAGACGCGAGGGCGCTGTGGCAGCGACACCGGTCGAGTCCGACTGCTGCGGCGCTGGCCGCTCGGGCTCTGCTGGAGGAGGCTGCGGCATTGACCGACCCGGCCGGCATGGGCGCCTTCTGGGCCGCAGAGTGGCACGTCGATTGAACCCATTCCGGACTTCAGCCGCCGGGGCCGAACTCAGTCGCTCGAAGGCTGGCGCCGGCATGCCCAAACCAAGGCGGACACGGCGGCAAGGAACAGTTCGGCTTGCGACGCGAGACGCACGGTGGCGGCGATGTCCGCCGCCGATGGTCGTGGGCCGTCACCCAACCGTGGCCGGTCTTCGTGGCGCGTGCCGTAGCGGAGCGGGCCGCCGAGCTCACGTCCGAGTGCTGCCGCGACGGCCGCTTCGGCGACCCCAGCGTTGGGGGAGGGGTGTGCCGGAGCATCCCGACTCACCGCATGCCAGATGGCACGTGCCCGGCTCGGACGCAACGCTGCGATCAGCACTGCGAACAGCCGCGCCGGCACGTAGTTCGCCACGTCATCCAGTCGGGCGGCAGCCCAGCCGAACTGCCGGTACCGCTCATCGAGCCGCCCGACCATGGCATCCATAGTGTTGACCGCCCGGTAAGCCGTCGCACCCGGAGCTCCCGCCACGACGGCCCAGAACACGGGCGCCACGACAGCGTCGACGCTGTTCTCGGCGACTGACTCGATGACCGCAGCAACGATGCCGGACTCGTCGAGTTCGCTGGGATCGCGGCCCACCAGCGCTGGAAGCTCAGCTCGAGCTGACTCCATCTCACCTGCCGCCAGCTGATCAGCAATTCGCAGCGCGACCGAACGCAGCTCTCGGCCGGCAGCGGTCAGCGCAACAGCGCAAGCGGTCGACCTCAAGAGGGCGCCGACGACCGCTCCGACGGTCACACCACTCGCTGCGTAGGCGCCGCCGGCTGAGCGTCGATCAGCCCAGATGCGCTGCTCGAGCTTGGTCATCAATGATCCGAACCAACACACCGGATGAACGCTTGGGGGAGGTTCGCCCCCGATCCGATCGCCCAGCAGTCCCAGCGCCGCGGCGCCGCTACGCCGTGCCATCTGGCTCATCGCGATCCTGACGCACTCATGCACTCTGCGGCAATCCGGCCTGCACTGCGCTGTGCACGGCGATAGCGAGCTTGCGTCCCCACACCGAACGCGGTCCCGCGAAGCGCTCCTGATGCCCAATTGCTGGCCACGCAACGACCACCGCATCCGTGGCGGTGCCAGTGCCGTCAATCCCACGCTCGGCCAGTGCCTGCACCTTCGCTTCGGTGGCCGTCATCGTGGCGTTCACAGCCGCGCCCGGATCCAGTCCGACCGGGAGCTGGACGACCACATTGATGGTTCCTGCTTCCGACGACTCGGGTACAAACTCGCTGCCCGCAGCCCAGGTGGGCCCCGAAATGCCGACGGTGGCGTGGACGACGACGCCGTCGCATTCAGCCCGGCAAACGCCACGGACGTCGACAGCGGTGAACAGAGCCGTCCCCCTGCCGTCGAGGCCCAACTTCGAGGCGATTCCCGCTGCGTGCTCATCAAGATCAGTGCGGGCGTAGCCACGTTCCACACCGACGTTCAAGATCCAGTCGATGCGGCCGACGCCGCCGTTCACCGTCGCCGACGAGATTGCTGCGGTCGGTTGGTCGAAGCGCCACACCAGGACATTCCCAGAAACTCTCGCCACGACAGGTTCGAGGGCGGCGCTCACCGGCGGGACATTACAGAGACGCTGCCGCAGACTCGGACCGTGTCATGAGCGAGGCTCACCGTGGGGCGGTTGGCGGGTGGCAACTACTCTGCGAATCTGGCTGAGCGGGCCTGGACGGGACAAGCGATGCCGACCCGATCTGCACACGGACACCAGCAGCACGACGAGACAGGGGCACCGATGGCAACAACATCTGGGACGGGCGCATCGACCGAGGCGACGATCGAGGACTACTACGTCGAGGACCGAGTGTTTGAGCCCGCCGATGAGTTCCGTTCAGCAGCGCTCACCACAGACCGGTCGCTGTACGAGGAAGCAGCCGCCGACCGGCTCGCGTTCTGGTCCCGCCAGGCCCGTGAGCACGTCAGCTGGTTCACCGACTTCCACACGGTGCTTGAGTGGGACCTGCCGTTCGCCAAGTGGTTCTTGGGCGGCACGTTGAACGTGTCGTACAACTGCATCGACCGTCACGTCGAGGCTGGCCGCGGCGACAAGGTGGCCTACTGGTGGGAAGGAGAGCCAGGCGACACCCGCACCATCACCTACGCCGAACTGCTCGATGAGGTGTGCAAGTTCGCCAACGTGTTGAAGGGATTGGGCGTGGAGCGGGGCGACCGGGTGTGCATCTACATGCCGATGATCCCCGAGCTGCCGGTGGCGATGCTGGCGTGTGCCCGCATCGGCGCCGCCCACTCAGTGGTATTCGGCGGGTTCTCGGCCGATTCGCTGTCGGATCGCATCGACGACGCCTCGGCGAAGCTGCTGATCACTGCCGACGGGGGCTACCGGCGCGGCGATCCCTTCGGGCTGAAAGACACCGCCGACGCCTCGGTGGCCGCAACGTCGACCATCGAGAACGTGGTGGTCGTGCGCCGCACCGGCCAAGACGTGTCGTGGAACGACAGCGTCGACCACTGGTACCACGACCTGATGGACGGCGCCTCTGCCGACTGCCCGCCCGAGCACATGGACTCCGAAGACCTGCTGTACCTGCTGTACACCTCGGGCACGACGGCCAAGCCGAAGGGCATCATGCACACCACCGGCGGCTACCTCACCCAGGTGGCGTTCACGCATCGCTACGTGTTCGACCTCAAACCCGATGTCGACGTCTTCTGGTGCGCGGCCGACATCGGCTGGGTGACCGGCCACAGCTACATCGTGTACGGACCGCTCGCGAACGGAGCGTCGTCGGTCATGTACGAGGGCACCCCCGACACCCCGCGCCCGGAGTTCCGCGACGGCGACCGGGCATCGTGGCCCAAGGATCGGCTGTGGGACATCATCGGGCGCTACGGCGTGACCCAGCTCTACACCGCGCCCACCGCCATCCGTACGTTCATGAAGTGGGGCGCAGCCGAGGTCGAGCGGCACGATCTGTCCAGCCTGCGCGTACTGGGCACTGTCGGCGAGCCCATCAATCCCGAAGCCTGGATGTGGTACCACACTCACATCGGCGGCGGCACCTGCCCGATCGTCGACACCTGGTGGCAAACCGAGACCGGCGGTCACATGATCACGCCGCTGCCGGGGGTCACGACGACCAAGCCCGGTTCGGCAACCCACGCGCTGCCGGGCATCACGGTGGAGCTGGTGGACGATGCCGGCAACCTGGTCGAACGCGGCGGCGGCTACTTGACCATCACCGAACCGTGGCCGTCGATGCTGCGAGGCATCTGGGGCGATCCCGAGCGCTACCGCGAGACCTACTGGAGCACGTATGAAGGCCGCTATTTCGCGGGCGACGGCGCCAAGCTCGACGACGACGGCTATCTGTGGCTGCTCGGCCGAGTCGACGACGTCATGAACGTGTCCGGCCACCGTATCTCGACCACCGAGGTGGAGTCGGCGCTGGTCGACCACCCTTCCGTTGCGGAAGCAGCAGTGGTGGGCGCGACCGATGACACGACTGGCCAGGCAATCGTCGGCTACGTCATCCTGCGAGGTGGTCACGACGCCACCGACGAGCTGCGCGAGGAAGTCCGCCAGCACGTCTCCACCAAGCTGGGCGCGATCGCACGGCCCAGAGCGGTGGTGCTGGTGCCGGACCTGCCCAAGACCCGCTCGGGCAAGATCATGCGCCGCTTGCTGCGCGACGTGGCCGAGGGACGCCAACTCGGCGACACCACCACCTTGGCCGACGCCGGCGTGGTGGACGAGATCCGCACCCGCGCCGCCGAATCCCCGAGCGAGGACTGAGCTGGCGACGAGCGCCCCGAGGCGCGGGCGAAGCTCCTCCGTGGCGGGTTCCGACGACGACTGGCCGTCGTACTGGTGGTGGCGGGACGGACCGGTGCCGCCCGGCGATTGCGTGATCGTCGACATCGACGGGGTACTCGCCGATGCCGCCCACCGTCAGCATCACCTCGACGGCCCGTGGCGCGACTGGGACTCGTTCTTCGCCGATGTCGGCGACGACGACGTGCTCGACGAGGTGGCCGAGCTGCTGGTGCTCCTCGCCCCCGAACTCGTGGTGGTTGCGCTCACCTCGCGCCCGACGTGGGTGTCCGACGCCACGCTCACCTGGCTGGTGAAGCACAAGCTTCGCTGGGACCTGCTCATCATGCGACCCATGGGCGACTTCCGCCCGTCGCCGATGTTCAAGGGTAAGCAGACCGAGGCGCTGGCTGAGCAGGGCTATCTGCCCCGCCTCGCTATCGACGACGACATGCGCAACGTCCGCATGTACCGCGACCTCGACCTGCCCACCCTCTACATCGACAGCGGCTACCACCCCCACTGACCCCGCACCGCGGCCGCAGGACCTGACAGCATGAGCCCGTGAAATCAGCATTGGTGATCGGCGGCACGGGGCCGACAGGGCCCGGTGTCGTGAACGGGCTGGTCGAGCGGGGTTACGACGTATCGATCCTGCACACGGGGCGCCACGAGGTGGACACGCTCCCCGACAGTGTCCCGCACATCCACACCAACCCGTTTCGTATCGCCGAGCTCGAAGAGGCGCTCGGGACAGCCACCTTCGACGTCGTGTACGCCATGTACGGGCGGCTGCGCGATCTCGCGCCGTACTTCGTGGGCCGCTGCGGGCAGTTCATCGCCGTCGGCGGAATCCCCGTGTACAAGGGCTATGCCCGACCGGCCCAGAACTGGCCACGCGGCCTGCTCAACCCGTTGCGAGAGTCATCGGATCGAGCGGTCGGCGACGCCAACGACAAGGTGGCCAAGATCGTCGCCACCGAAGACGTGCTCTTCGAACACCACCCTGACGGCACGATCTTCCGCTACCCGCTCATCTACGGGCCCGGCCAGATCAACCCCCGCGAATGGCTCATCGTGCGGCGCATCATCGACGGCAGGCGTCGGATCATCGTGGCCGACGGAGGCCTCACGCTGCGCACCGCCGCCTACGGCCCCAATGCGGGACACGCCCTCACGCTTGCTGTCGACCATCCCGACGCAGCGGCCGGCAAGGCCTACAACATCAGCGACGAACACACGCTGACAGCCCGCCAGACCATCGAGGTCATCGCGGCTGCGCTCGATGTCGAGATCGACATCGTGAACCTGCCCGGCGACCTCGCCACACCAGCCCGCCCATTCTTGGGCGAAGAGGAATCCCTGCACCGCTCGATGTCGCCCGACTTGATGATCAGCGAGCTGGGCTATCGCGACAAGGTGGGCGTCGTCGAAGCCGTCGGTCTCACGGCCCGCTATCTGTACGAGAACCCTGTCCGGCGTGGCAGCACGATGGAGCGGCGGATGCAGGATCCCTTCGACTACGACGCCGAGGACGCCATCATCGACGCGTACCGGTCCTCGACCGGCCGCGCAGCAGAGCTGGCTGCCGCCTACGACCCCGACTTCAGGGGCCGCTACAGCCCCGGCTCAGACGACTGGCGCCTCGTCGACGCGAAGAACTGAGCACGCAGCGCTCAAGCGCAACCTCACGCGCGGCCTCGACTTTGCCAGTGCCGTCCCGTTACTGCCGCAACAACCCACCCTGCGCCCGAGCGGCGGACCGCCGTCATTAGCCTGAACCCCGACCGCACAGCGTCGGAAACGCAACGCCGAAAACGAGGTACCACACAACGTGCGCAACACCGCCAAGACGACGGTTCTCCTGGCTGGCCTCGCCGGCCTGATCCTGTGGATCGGCAGTTTCTGGGGCCAAGGCGGGCTCACGATCGCCGTCATCATCGCCCTGGTCCTGGTGGGCGGCAGCTACTGGTTCAGCGACAAGCTGGCGATCCGCTCCGCCCGGGCGCAGGAAGTCCAGCCCCATCAGCTGCCCGAGTACTGGACGATCATGCGGGAGCTCACCGAGCGGTCCAGCCTGCCGATGCCCCGGCTGTATGTCTCGCCCGACCCGCAACCCAACGCCTTCGCCACGGGCCGCAATCCGAAGAACGCGGCCGTGTGCGTCACCGAGGGGCTCATCCGCCACCTCAGTTGGTATGAGATCCGTGGCGTGCTGGCCCACGAGATGGCCCACATCCGCAACCGGGACATCCTCATCGGCTCGGTGGCGGCGGCAGTGGCCACGGCGATCACGTTCGCCGCCCGCATGGCGTCATTCGCCCTGATATTCGGAGGCGGCGGGCGCGACAACGACCGCAACCCGTTCGGCGAGATCCTGCTCATCATCTTGGCGCCGATCGCCGCGATGCTGCTGCAGATGGCCATCAGCCGCAGCCGCGAGTATCAGGCCGACCGCACCGCAGCTCGCATGATCGGCGACGGCGAACCGCTCGCCCAGGCGCTGGCAAAGCTGGACGTGGCCTCCAAGACCGTTCCCAGCCTGGCCGACCCCAATCAGGCCCAGATGTACATCGCCAACCCGCTGGCCAGCCGCCGGATGGGCTTCAAGGGCCTGTTCACCACGCACCCGCCGATGGAAGAGCGCATCCGCCGCCTGCGTGACGGCTCCTGGCAAGAAGCGATCTAGTCGCCCGTCCTGCTCGGCCGACAGGGCCAACCGTCGAGAGCCTGGCGTCAGTCCCGGAAGTTCTCGTACTGCAGCGGGACGTCGAAATCGCCAGCCTTCAGCTCGGCGATGACGGCCTGCAAGTCGTCACGCTTCTTCGAGATCACCCGGAGCTGGTCGCCTTGGGTCTGCGACTGCACGCCCTTGATGCCCAACCCCTTGATGAACTTGTTCATTTCCCGGGCTCGATCCCCCGAGATGCCTGCCTGCAGCGCCGCCTCTTGGCGCACCGTGCCGCCCGAGGCTTCCTCGACATTGCCGTAGTGGACGGCCTTCAAGCTGACCTGGCGGCGCACCAGCTTCTCTTCGAGCACCTGGCGCATCGCGGAGAGTCGGTCCTCGGTGCTTGACCGCATGTTGATGGCGCTCTCGCCGAGTTCCACTGTGCTGGCGGTATTGCGAAAGTCGTAACGGTTGGCAATCTCGCGGGACGCCTGATCCACGGCGTTGCGGATCTCCTGCATGTCCACTTTGGAAACGACGTCGAATGATGGCATAGCCGCAAGTTAGCGACGCAAAGTTGCTGAGGCGACGGGACGCTTTAGGCTGCGGTGCTCATCTGGGTCGGTGCCCGAGCGGACAAAGGGAGCGGGCTGTAAACCCGTCGGCTACGCCTACGGAGGTTCGAATCCTCCCCGGCCCACCAGCGCGAATCAGCGACCGGCGCTGTAGCCCCCGTCGATGGGGTAGAGGCTGCCGGTGATGTAGCTGGCCTCATCGGAGGCTAGGAACGCCACCAGCGCGGCCACCTCGTGGGGTTCGCCGTAGCGCTCCGCCGGCAGGCGCTCGGCGAACGCCTTGCGGACCTCGTCGGCATCGTCGCCGCCGATGAAGGTCTCCAGCGAGCGCATCATGCGCGTCTCGATCGGCGCAGGGCACACGGCGTTGACTCGCACGCCGGACCTCGCGAGCTCCAAAGCGGCCGACTTGGTGAGTCCGGCCACAGCGTGCTTGCTCGCCGAGTACGGAGAGATGCCGCGGGAGCCGAACAGGCCTGCCACTGATGCCGTGTTGACGATCGAGCCGCCGCCACCCGAGATCATGGCCGGAGCTGTGTATTTGATGCCCAGCCACACACCGCGCACGTTGACCGCGATGACCTGGTCAAACGACTCCTCGGTGTACTCGATCATCGGGGCGTATGTCCCCTCGATGCCGGCGTTGTTGAACAGGACGTCGACTCGACCGAAATTGTCCATCGCTGCCTGCACATAGCCGGCGACCTCGTCGGACCTGGTGACGTCGGCGCCGACAGCCAGCGCAGCGCCGCCCTGCGCTTCCACTGTCGACACGGCTGCACCCAGATCGGTCGTCGCAAGGTCCACCGCCACCACCGACGCCCCCTCGGACGCGAAGCGCTCGCACGCCGCCAGCCCGATCCCGCCGGCCGCGCCGGTCACGATCACCACCCGTCCCGCAAACCTGCTCATTTTTCTGCTCCCCGTCCTCAACTCAAGAATCCCGCCGACCGTACTGCGACCCAGCCGCCGACCGCATTGGCGGGATCGGGCGCGTGCCCTATTCGTCGGCGTGGCGGCTGAGGATCATTCGGGTGGGGGAGTAGACCATCACGAGGTCGCCGTGCTGGTTGAAGACCTCGTTGCGGGTCGTGACGATGCCGCGGTCGCCGCGTGATGTGAGCCGGGCGGCGGTGACCTCGGCCACCACTTGCAGGGTGTCGCCCACGAAGGTGGGCCCTTTCACTTCGACCGTCGCACCGAGGTAGGCGATGCCGGTCCCGGCAATGGCACCGCCGCTGATGACGAGGCCCTCGGCCAGCGACATCACCAGGCTGCCCGGCACGAGCCGCCCGCTGTAACCGGCGCGCTCTGAGGCAGTGGCATCCAGGAACAGTCCCTCGCCGAAGCCGAACTGGGTGGCGTACACCACCAGATCGGTTTCGGTGATCGTTCGCCGACTGGTGCTCCAGCGCTTGCCGACCGGGTGCTCGTCGAACGTCCAGCCCCGGTGCGGCCGGGGCGGAAGTCCCGGAATTGTCGCTGCGTCGCCGCCCTCGTTGCCTTGATCGTCGCTCATGTCGCCTCCCTGCCGTGAGTCTGGCAGTGCTATGTCTGGCGGTGCAGCGTCTAGCGGTCCTGCGTCTGGCGAGGCAGTGCTTGCATCGTGTTGACTTGACACCGTTGAGGGGACGTTCGCGACAGGGGACGACAATGAGCGACACGATTCTGGATCGACCAGCACACGATCTCGTCGACGACGACACGATCAAGCGATTCCGCGCTGACGGCGTGGTAGCACTGCGCAACGTGGTCGACGCCGGGTGGGTGGAACGGCTGCGCGGAGGCGTAGCCGACGAGATGGCCAACCCCAGTCCCACGGCGCACAACTACGCCTCGACCGGTTTCTTCGGCTCGCTGGACCTGTGGCGCTTCCACCCGCTGTTCGAAGAATTCGTCACCCAGTCCCGGCTCGGCGAGATGGCGGCTGCCATGTTCGGCTCGCCCGTCGTGCGGATGTACTACGACCAGCTATTCGTCAAGGAACCTGGTTCCAGCCAGCCGGTGCCGTGGCACAACGACCAGCCGTACTGGCCGATCTCGGGTCGCCAGGTGATGTCGTTCTGGATCGCACTCGACTCGGTCGATGCCACCAACGGCCGGGTCGAATATGTCCGGGGCTCGCACTCTTGGGACCGCTGGTTCCAGCCGCGGACTTTCGCTCCGACGAACGCCCACGACTACGAGCGCAACCCCGACTACGAGCTCATGCCCGACATCGAGGCCGACCGGGACAGCTACGACATCGTCTCGTTCGATCTCGAACCGGGCGATGCGGTCGCCTTCTGGGCGATGATCCTGCACGGCTCGCAGGGCAACTCGAACCAGGGCCGAGCGCGGCGGGGCTATGCCGCTCGCTACATCGGCACTGACGTCCGTTACGACCCTCGTATCGGCACCGCCCAAGTGCTGCATGTCGACGGGCTTGAGGCGGGCTCGGTCATGGAACTCGACCGCTACCCGGTGGTCTGGCCCCGCTCAGGCTGAGCTGCACTGACGCCAAGCCCCGACGCTTTCTGAGCTGCAACAGGAGACCGCATGCATCTTCACGCGAGCACCGAACAGATCGACGCCATTGCCGAGGGCGACCCCGACGAGCCCGTCGTGATGATCAACCTGCTGAAGTACCGCGAGGTGGCCGAACCGGGTTACGGCGTCGACGGCATGTCAGGCGAAGCCGCGTACCGGGAGTACGGCCGGCGCTTCGCCGCGCTGCACCCGCGCTTCGGCGGCGAGCCCATTTGGATGGGACGCGCCGGCAACATCGCCATCGGCCCCGACGACGAGGACTGGGACATCGCGATCTTGGTGCGCTACCCCACCCGGTCGCAATTCGTCGGCATGTTCCGCGACCCCGATTACCACGCCATTGCGCCCATCCGGGCGGCAGCGCTCGCAGACTCGCGCATCATCGAGACGACCCAGCTCTTGCCGAAGAACTGAACCGATTCGGCCACGGCTGCGCCTCTAGGTGTTGTTGTGTGCGCCGATCGAGCCGCTGATCATCGACCGGCCCAGCAGCATCAGCCACAGCACGGCGACAAGTCCGCCGATGCCGTTGATGACGTCCCAGCCCTCGAAATCGACAATCGCCGCGATGATCCAGAACAGCACCGTCCACACGATGCCCACGGCGGCCGTGAAGAGCGCCGCGCTGCGCTGGAAGCCCTTGGGCAGGATCGGTATCAAGCCAAGGGCCATCGAGGCGGCACCCAGCATCACCAACGGGACCGCCACGAAGGCGAGTCCTATCTTGACTGAGTGCATCGCAAGAGCCACTTGCATGACAGCGTCTGAGCCCGCTGCGAAACCGGCACCGAGGCCGTCGTCGATTGCGACGACCATCATCATGTCGATGCCCTCGCCGAGCACGGCAATGCCGGAGCCGATGCCTGCCATCATCAGGCCATAGCGCGTGCCGGTGCAGTCGAGCCCTTCCTCGTGCGCCGTGTTCCACACCACCATGAGGCCAGCGATGATCGTCACAGCGGCGATGGCGATGAAGATGGACGTCAGGTGGCTCAGCCAGGCCAGATCCGCCATGGCATCGATCCGGCCGACGAAATCCACCCGATCTGCGCTCCGAACAATGGCGCCACCAGGCTCGATGACGCCCATCACCAGTGCAAGCAGGCCGCCGTACAGCAGCGCGAAACCGCCGCGCTGGCGCCGGGTGTAGCTGTTGATCTTCTCAAGCACCATTGACATATCCGCTGACCCCCCTGCGGCCACTCGTTCGGGCCTGTTGCCGAGACTAGTTCGGGGGCGACGGTTCAGAATCTGACCGCGAAGCGTCGGCAGCGCCTCTGCTGCGTCGCTGCGGATCATCGGTCACAATGGCGGCATGGATGAAGCGACTGACAGCGCGTTGACGGCTTCGGACGAAGCCTTGGTGGCGAGTCACGCAGGCGATGGCTACGACATGATGGAGCCGATCATCGGCAAGGTTGCCGTCGCGGCACGGCCAGCCGATGTGTGGGCCGCCATCAGCCCGTCCGGCAACCTCCTCAACATCCACCCGTTCTGCGAGCGCAACGAGATCAACGTGTGGGACGGCGCCGCCAGCCGCGACCACGTCTACTACTACAGCGGCGTCCACTACCAACGAGAGTTCGCCGACTGGTTCGACGGCGTCGGCTACGACCTGGTGCTCGGCCCGCCGCAGGCCCGCACGGCGCTGGTGCGCTGGCGCATCTCAGAGGCCGAGACCGGCAGCGACTTCACCATCAAGGTAGTGGCGCTGCTGCGCGACGACGTGCCGGCTGCCGAGCGGGAGCACTACGCCGAGCACATGATCCGCCGGCCGCTGCCGTCGTATCTCGATTCGGTCGTGCGCGGCACCGCGTACTTCGCCGAGACAGGTACGCCGGTCACGAAGAACCAGTTCGGGACGCACCCCATCTACTCGCCAAACGACTGAGCCGGCCCTCGCACTCGCTGCCGGTCAGCTCACTTCGGCTCAGGCAGCTTCAGCAAGATCCGAGCCGCCGTTCGAGCCGCGTCCAGCGTCGGCACGAATCGGTTTCTCGGCACTTTCTCGAGTGCGTTCAGTGCGCGCAGGCTGGTTGCCGGCGGGCCACTGAGTCCCATCACGATGACTTCGGTCTTGGCCTCCACGGCCGTGTCGATGAGGTACTCCACCAGCATTGCCGCGCTGTCGTCGATGTACACCGTGTCGGTGAAGTCGATGATCACGACCTCGTGCTCCGCGATGTCCGCGCCCAGGATGTCGATGAGGCTCTTCGACGACGCAACCGTAAACGTGCCTCGAAGCGCGACCAGCCCGACCCGTGCCGAGAAATCGCCTGGCGTGGCCTCGTCGGCCTCGTTGGAGCCTGCGCCCAAGAAGCTCACGTCGAGCAGTGGCACCGAGACGACGCTGTCGAGCTGGAGCCGTTCGAATTGGCGGGCGGCAGACATGGCCGCCACGATGAGTCCGATCGCCACCGCGGTAATCAGGTCAAGCACCACCGTCAGCACCATGGTGATGCCCATGATCATCAGGTGCTCGCGCTGCACGTGGTGCATGCGTTTGAGGAACCGCCAGTCCACGATGTCCCAGCCCACCTTCAGCAAGATTCCGGCTAGCGCGGCGAGCGGCACCGCTTCGACATAGCGTCCCGCTCCCAGCACGATGGCCAGCAGCACGATGGCACGCAGCGCGCCCGACACCCGCGTGCTGCCGCCGGCCCGGATGTTCACCACAGTGCCCACGGTGGCCCCTGCCCCGGGCAGCCCGCCGACCAGACCCGCGGCGATATTGCCCAAGCCCTGTCCGATGAGCTCCTGGTTGGGGTTGTGCCGTGTGCGTGTCATCGAGTCGGCGATCAGCGACGTCAGCAGGCTGTCGACAGCGCCCAGCAGTGCGAGCGTGACGGCGGGCTGCACAGCTCCGGCCAAGACCCCCAACGACAGCACCGGTACCTGGAGATCCGGCAAGCCGGAGGGCACCTCGCCGATGACCGGCGCGTCGCCGAGGAGCAGAACGCCCATCAGGGTTCCCACGGCAAGGGCCGCGAGCGTTGCGGGGAACCAGCGATGCAATCGGGCAGGCCAGAAGATGCACACGCCCAAACTGACGGCCGCGATGGCCACGGCACTGGCATTGAGGTTCACGATGGCGTTGGGCCAGCCGCGCATGACGTCGAGCGGGCCGCCGCTGGTTCCCTCGACGCCCAATGCCGGGAGCGTCTGCAGGATGATGATGATGATGCCGACACCCGACATGAAGCCCGAGATCACCGAGTAGGGCGTGTAGGAGACGAAACGGCCGAATCGCAGGATGCCCAGCAGCGCCTGGATGACTCCCGCCATGACCACGACGGTGAGTGCTTCGGCGAGAGTGGACGCATGTTCGGTGATGACTACTGCCATTGCGACGGCCATGGGCCCGGTGGGTCCGGAGATCTGCGAGCGCGTGCCGCCGAACACCGCGGCGAAGAAGCCCAGCGCGATGGCGCCGTACAGTCCGGCCATCGCCCCGAGGCCTGAAGCCACACCGAAGGCGAGCGCGACCGGCAGCCCGACGACTGCCGTGGTGACACCACCGAAGATGTCACCCCGCAGCGTGCGCAGGTCGTACCCACGTTGTTGCATTCGTAGTCCCCCGAACGACATTACGCGGGCAATATGAACGCTGCTCACGGAATCTCGGGGTGGCTCAAACAACTTTGAGTCGCAGGCGCTTGCTCTCAGTGAGCGGCGTTCACCTCCTGGTCGGCGCGATGAGGCTCACAGCGAGGCACCTCGCTGAGCGAAGCCGTGAGGGGACAACTAGGTTCCCGCGACATGGGTGAATTCTGTTATGCGGAGCGCGACGGGCACTTGTTCGTCGTCACGATCAACCGGCCGGAGCGGATGAATGCGCTGCACCCGCCGGGCAATGCCGAAATGTCCGACCTGTTCGACGAGTTCCAGAACGATCCGGAGCTGTGGGTTGCGATTGTGACCGGCGAGGGAGACCGTGCGTTCTCGGCTGGCAACGATCTCAGGTACCAGGCCGAGGGCGGCGACCGCTCGGCGATGCCGTCGTCGGGCTTCGGCGGGCTGACGTCACGCTGGGACCTCGACAAGCCGGTGATCGCAGCGGTGAACGGCGTGGCAATGGGCGGTGGCTTTGAGATCGCGCTCGCTTGCGACATCATCGTCGCCTCCGAGAACGCGCTGCTCGCGCTGCCCGAGCCCAAGGTGGGTTTGGCTGCACTGGCGGGCGGCGTGCATCGTCTGCCTCGCCACATCGGGCTGAAGCGCGCCATGAGCATGATGCTGACCGGCCGTCACGTGCCCGCGGCAGAGGCCAAGGAGATGGGCATCGTTGCCGAAGTGGTTCCCCAAGGCGAGGCGCTCGCATGTGCACGTCGCTGGGCCGAGATGGTGCTGGAGTGCTCACCGATGTCGATCCGGGCCACGAAGCAGGCAGCGATGCAGGGCCTCAACGAGGCCGGGGCGCGAGCCGCTCACGAAGGCCGCTACGAGGCTGTGCGCGCCATGAGCAACAGCGCCGACTACGTCGAAGGCCCCCGCGCGTTCTCCGAGAAGCGTCCGCCCCAGTGGCAGGGCCGCTAGCAGACGCTGCTTCAGTCGGCGCCAGGTATCCAGTTGGTGCCGGCCAGCGGGACATGCGCCATCGCGGCGGCTTCCACAGTCAGCGCGGCCAGGTCTTCGGGTTCCAGGTTCAGGACGTGCGATTTGCCGTTGGCGCGGGCCAGGATCTGCGTCTCAATGGTGAGCACCTGCAGGTAGTTGGCGAGGCGGCGCCCGGCGAGCACCGGGTCGAGTCGGGCTGACAGATCCGGGTCTTGGGTGGTGATGCCGGCGGGGTCGGTTCCGGCCTGGAAATCCTCCCAGAATCCGGCTGAGGTGCCCAACTCGCGGTACTCGGCCTCATAGGCCGGGTCGTTGTCGCCGATGGCGATCAGCGCTGCGGTGCCGATCGAGGCAGCGTCGGCTCCGAGCGCCAGCGCCTTGGCAACGTCGGCGCCTGAGCGGAAACCCCCCGCCGCAATCAGCTTCACCTCGCGGCGGTGCACGCCGAGCTCGCGCAGTGCCCGGACGGCTTCGGGAATGGCGGCAATCGTCGGGATGCCGACGTGCTCGATGAACACGTCCTGAGTGGCGGCGGTGCCGCCCTGCATGCCGTCCACGACCACGGCATCGGCGCCGGCCTTCACGGCCAGCGCGGTGTCGTAGTACGGGCGGGCCGCGCCCACCTTCACGTAGATCGGCACCTGCCAGTCGGTGATCTCGCGCAGCTCGCCGATCTTGATCTCGAGATCGTCAGGGCCGGTCCAGTCGGGGTGGCGACATGCAGAGCGCTGGTCGATCCCCGTGGGCAGGGTGCGCATCTCGGCCACCCGTTCGGTGATCTTCTGGCCCAGCAGCATCCCGCCGCCGCCCGGCTTGGCGCCCTGGCCCACGACCACCTCAATGGCGTCGGCCATCCGGAGATGGTCGGGGTTCATGCCGTAACGCGATGGCAGGTACTGGTAGACGAGCACCCCCGAGTGCTCGCGCTCCTCCATGGTCATGCCGCCGTCGCCGGTGGTCGTGGATGTGCCGGCCGCCGAGGCTCCCCGTCCGAGCGCCTCTTTGGCCTCGGCGGACAGCGAGCCAAAGCTCATGCCGGCGATGGTGACGGGGATCTGCAGGTGAATAGGCCGCTCGGCCCGGTCTTCGCCGATCACCACGTCGGTGCCGCAGGCCTCGCGGTATCCCTCCAGCGGGTAGCGCGACATCGACGCGCCGAGGAACACAAGGTCGTCGAGGGTGGGCAGGCGGCGCTTGGCCCCCCATCCCCGGATGCGGTAGATGCCGGTGTTGGCCGCCCGGCGGATCTCGGCGATCACGTTGCGGTCGAAGGTGTACGACTCGCGCAGGTGCCAGTAGTCGGGATCTGACGTCGCGAGGGGATCGACGTCACCGTTCGGTGTCCCCATGGGTGTCGCAGTCATTGGGCTGCAGCCTCCTGGGCGGCTCGGACGGCGTCCACGTCGTCGATCGTGAAGTTGTAGAGGCGCCGAGCCGACCCGTAGCGGCGAAATTCTCTGGGGACAGCGCCGCCGGCCGCGTCACCAGCGGCGGCCAGCAGGGCACGCAGCGTGTCGAGGTGTTCGGGCCGCATTTCCTTCTCGACGCAGTCGGCGCCCAGCGATTCCACGTCGCCTCGCACGAAGATCTGCGCCTCGTAGATGGAGTCACCCAGGTCGGCAGCAGCGTTGCCGCAGACCACCAGATTTCCCGCTTGGGCCATGAACGCGCTCATGTGGCCGACATCGCGGCCCACCACGATGTCGACGCCCTTCATGGAGATGCCGCACCGGGCACCGGCGTTTCCGCCCACCACCAGCAGGCCGCCGCAACCGGTGGCACCCGCCGACATCGTGGCGTTGCCGGTGATGTGCACCGTCCCCGACATGATGTTCTCGGCCAGGCCGGTGCTGGCATTGCCTTCCACCCGCACCCGGCCCTGCTGATGCATGCCGGCGCAGTAGTAGCCCACCGAGCCGCGCACCACCACCCCGATGGCTGCCGTGATCCCACAGGCCACCGCATGCGCGCCGCGCGGGTTGATCACCTCAAACGACTCGCCATCCGCGGCGTCGTGCAGTGTCTGGTTGAGCTCTCGCTTGGTCACGTTGGCCAGGTCGAAGACGCGTGCGGCTTCGCTCATGCCGCATGATCCTTCACGCGGCCAGGCTCCATGAGTAGATGCGGGCCGGCTCGGGTTCCCACACTTCAGCGTCGGTTGCGCCCGGCAGGCGGGCAATGGCCCGGTACTCCGACGACATCGCCACCCAATCGTCGGTCTCGGCCACCACTGCTGGCTTGCAGGCGATGGGGTCGCGCAAGATTGCAAACCCGTCGGCCACGCCAATGGCGAAGGTGTAGAAGCCGTCCAGGTCGTTCAGCGCACCCTCGAGCGCTTCGGAGATGGCGTCGCCCGAGCGCATGCGCCACGACAGGTAGCCAGCGGCAACCTCGGAGTCGTTCTCGGTCTGGAACGATTCGCCGTGGGCCTCCAGGAAACGCCGCAGCCGGTTGTGGTTGGACAGCGATCCGTTGTGCACCAAGCAGGTGTCGGCGCCGGTGGCGAATGGGTGCGAACCGGCGGTGGTGATCGCCGATTCGGTGGCCATGCGGGTGTGGGCCAGAGCGTGCGTGCCAATGCGCGACGCCAAGTCGTAGCGCTCGGCCACCTGGTCGGGGTACCCCACCGCCTTGTACAGCTCGATCTGGTTGCCGTAGGCCAGCACGGTCGCGCCAGCCACGTTGTCGATGAGCCATTGGCGGGCGACCCGGCCATCGCCATGGGTGGAGAACACCGCATGGTCGTGCACCGAGCGCACCGACACCTCCGCGCCCAGGGCCCGTTCCAGGGTTTCAGCGACCGGTCCCCAATCCACAGCCAACCCCTCGGCCAGCACGGTGATGCGAGTTTGGCCCGGCGTGCCGGCGTCGTACACGGCAAATCCGGCGCTGTCGGGGCCGCGGTCGCCCATCTCGCCCAGCATGACCTCGGTAAGCCGTCCCAATTCAGGGCGGTGGGTCTCGGTCTTGCAGAACAGGCCCACGATCCCGCACATGACGCACCCCCCGGCTCGACAATCCCCGCATCCGTCTGTCCAGCCTCCCGCACCGTAGCGCCCCGCCCCGCGTTTTCTGTCCAAAACCTTGACTACTGTCGGCGCGGGGAATGCCCGGCGTCGGCACGGCCGGCCAGGCCATGAGCGCCGAGCGACGATGCAGGGGGAGTGCCATGAGCGACAGCGCCGATGCACTGGACGAGATCCGAAGCCGGGCCGAGGCCGACGGTGTGGAGTTCATCTACGCCATGTTCGTGGAGATGCATGGAAAACCGTGCGCCAAGCTGGTGCCGGTCAGCGCCCTTGAGGGCCTCATGGCCGACGGGGCCGGCTTTGCGGGTTTCGCCGCTGGCCCGATGGGTCAGGACCCCTCCAGCCCCGACATCTTGGCGCTGCCCGACCCAGCCTCATACACGCAGCTGCCATGGCAGCCCAACGTGGCCGCCATGCAGTGCGATCCGACCGTCGAGGGCGAGCTGTGGCCCTATGCGCCGCGTGTGATCCTGCGCCGGGCGCTGGAAGCTGCGGCCGAGCGCAACCTCGTGCTCAAGTGCGGCGTGGAGGCCGAGTACTCACTGGTGGTGCGCAACGAGGACGGCTCGCTCTCGGTGGCTGACGACCGCGACAACATGACGCTGCCGTGCTACGACGCCAAGGGCCTCACTCGAATGCTCCCGCACCTCACCGCGGTGTCGAAGAACCTCGATGCCATGGGATGGGGCAACTACGCCAACGACCACGAGGATGCGAACGGTCAGTACGAGCAGAACTGGCTGTACTCCGACGCGCTCACCACCGCCGACCGGCTGATCCTGTTCCGGCTGATGGTGCACACCTTGGCCCAGCGCGACGGCCGCTACGCCACGTTCATGCCCAAGCCGTTCGCGGACAAGACCGGCAACGGGCTGCACACCCACCTCAGCCTGTGGAGCGCCGACACCGACGAGCCGCTGTTCATCGGCGGCAGCGGCGGTGGGCCCGACACCAAGGGGCTGGGCCTGAGCGACCTCGCCTACAAGTTCGTGGGCGGGCTCATCCGCCACGCTCGCTCGCTGGTGGCGGTGGTCTGCCCGATCGTCAACTCCTACAAGCGCATGGGAGTGGGTGCACCCACGTCGGGCGCCACTTGGGCACCGGCGTACGCGGTCTACGGCGGCAACAACCGCACCCAGATGATTCGCGTTCCCGAACCCGATCGGATCGAGGTCCGCCTCGGCGACGGGGCCGCCAACCCGTACCTGATGTTCGCGGCCTACCTGGCCTGCGGGCTCGACGGCATCGACAACGACATCGATCCCGGTGAGCCCAACACCGACAACCTGCACGCCATGTCCGCCGAAGAGGTGGCGGCGAAGGGGATCGCGGTGCTGCCGCCCACGCTGCTGCACGCAGCCGAGGAGCTTGCATCCTGCAGCGTTCTGGGCGCCGGCCTCGGTGAGACTGCCGAAGGCCCCTACAGCGACTATTTCTCGAAGGTGAAGCGAGAAGAGTTCCTGGCCCATCACAGCGTGGTCACCGCCGGCGAGGTCGATCAATACCTCACGCTGTTCTGAAAGGATGAGTCCATGAGCGCATCGAACCTGGCAGAAGCGAGGGCCGCAGCGCGCGCAGCAGCGGTCGCAGACGCGATGGACGACATCGCCAAGATCGATGCGCATGGACGGGAACACGGCGGCATAGATCGGTCAGGCATCGCACGCATCAAGGAACGGCTGCTGGAGCTGGCCACCCACACCGAACTGTTCCCGTCGGAAGACTTCCCGCCGCCAGACGGCGAGCGCGGCTCGTTCAACTACCGGCTCGCCCAGAACGACGACAACACGCTTGCGTTGTATGTCCAGAGCGTCAGCTCCGGCACGTCGGCACCGCCGCACGAGCACAGGACGTGGGCGGTCATCGTGGGCATGCGCGGCCAGGAGCTGAACCGCTTCTACGACTGCTGTGCCGGTGAGGGCGAACCGAACGTCGAACGCGAAGAGATGGTCGAGCGCGGCAGCGGCGTTGCCATGCTCGGCCACGACGTCCACTCCATCCACATCGAAGGCGCATCGACCAACTTCCACTGCTACGGGCTGGCCATGGAGGCGATGGCAGGCCGCCGCTATTGGAACGCCGACGAAGGTGAATGGCGGGTCTTCGCCGACACTGCCAGCATCGTCGAGGCCCGCCCGGGCTACCCGGCGACCGCTGTTGCCTGAGCCTCCACTGGTGCGGCCGGAGCCCGAGCAGCCCGTGAGCCCGAGACGAGGAGCGACACGGTGAGAAGGTTCGCCCGTCAGCGGGCCTTGCTGCCCCTGTCGCGAGGGAAGTGTGATGGCTGACGTACGCGCCATCTCGGCGACTGAACTGATGGCATTGCACCGCGGTTTGCTGCGCGGCGACGGCACGGAGCTGGCACTGGTGGACGCCCGCGAGCCCACCGAGTTCACGAAGCGGCATCTGCTGTATGCCGCGAACCTGCCACTGAGCCATGTCGGACTTGAAGTTGCGGCGCGCATTCCCCGGCGCAGCGCGCCGGTGGTGGTGTGCGACGACGGCGGGGGAGAAGCCGCAGCGGTCGCGCTCGAGCTCACCGTGCTCGGTTACACCGACACGGCGGTGCTCGACGGCGGCATCGACGCCTGGGCAGCAGCGGGCGGCGAGCTCTACTCGGGCATCAATGTCCCGTCCAAGCTGTTCGGCGAGCTGGTCGAAGCGCACTTCGGCACGCCGCATGTCTCCGCGACGGAGCTGGCGGGCTGGCTGGCTGACGGGCAGGATTTGGTGGTGGTGGACTCGCGGACCCGCCGGGAGTTCAACCGCATGAGCATCCCGACAGGCCGATCGTGCCCCGGTGGTGAGCTGGTGCGCCGGGTGCATGACCTGATCGGCGAGGGCACCACGGTGGTTGTCAACTGTGCCGGGCGGACCCGCAGCATCATGGGCGCGCAGTCGCTGCGCTCCGCAGGCTTGGAGCGAGTCGTCGCGCTGAAGGACGGCACGATGGGCTGGGAGCTGGCCGGGTTGCAGCTGGAACACGGCCGCGACGAGCAGGTGCCCGAACCGGGTGCAGATGGTCACCAGCAGGCACTCAATGCGGCGGCGGCAGTCGCCGAGCGCTGCGGGGTTCGCACGATTGACCGTGGCCAAATGTCGGCATGGCTCGCGCAGAGCGACCGCACGACATACGTCATGGACGTGCGTACCCCAGAAGAATTCGCGGCCGGCCACTTGCCGGAAGCGACGGGTGCTCCTGGCGGCCAATTGGTGCAGGCCACCGACGAGTACCTCGTGACTAGGGGCGCACGGGTGGTGCTGGCCGACCACGACGGCGTCGGCGCCACCATGAGCGCGTCATGGCTGATCCAGATGGGCTGGGCTGCCGTGGTGCTCGAGCCGAGCTGGCTGGAAAGCGCAGGTGAGTCAGGGCTCGTGGCGGGCGGCAACGACGCCGCGGAAGCAGCGCTGCGCTCACGTCAGCCACCGCTTCCCTACGACCCCGAAGACGCCGAGGTGGCCCGGGCCGCAATGCAGGGCTACCTCGACTGGGAGATTGCTCTGCCCGACCAGTACGCCCGCGATGACCTCGTCGAATTCCATTTCTGTTAGCGAGCCCATTGCGTCTACGCTGGCGCCATCGCGCGATGCGAGCGGGACGGATCCCGGGTGCACGGCTCAAGTGGATAGCCCGGGTCCGTCCCGCCAGCTTCGTACCGTAGTTGTCAGGTCTTCTCGGTGAGTTTCGATTTATTTCGGGCATCACCGTCTTCGAACTAGCTACAGATCGGCGAAGCGCTCGATGGTCTCGGCCCAGGCGCTGGCGTCGTCGGGCGTGGAGATGACGGTGTTCAGTCCGGCCATCGGCGACACCGGCACCGCGATCCGGCTGACGCCGCGGCGGGCCAGCTCGGGGATTTCCTCGACGTCGGCGGGCAGCTGCACGGTGATCTCCAGCGCATCGGGGTCTCGCCCGCCCTCCGCAGCCGTCTGTCGAGCCAGATCGATGAGATCCCACGGCGCACCGCGAGCGGGGAAGTAGCCGTCGCCGAGCCGTCCAGCTCGCCGTGCAGCCACCTTTGAATCGCCGCCCACGATGATCGGCACCGAGCCGTTCACCGGCTGCGGCCGGCAGTACGCGGCATCGAAATTCACAAACTCTCCGTGAAAGGTGGGCCGGTCTGCTGACCACAGCTCCCGCATGGCCGCCACGTACTCGTCGGTGCGGCGGCCGCGATCGTCGAAGTGATCACCGACCCCGATCGCTTCGAACTCTTCGCGCATCCAGCCCACGCCGATGCCGAGCAGCACCCGGCCGCCCGACATGTGGTCGAGTGTGGCGATCTGCTTTGCGCACACCACCGGACTGTGCTGGGGAACGATCAGGATGCCGGTGCCGAAGCTGATGGTGGAGGTCACGCCGGCCATGTAGGCCATCCACATCAGCGGATCGGGCAGCAGCAGATCCTCGACGCCGCCGGCCATCTTGCCGTCGGGGCTGTAGGGGTACTGCGACTCGTAGCCCGACGGGATGACGGTGTGCTCTACCGTCCACGCCGATTCGAATCCGGCCGCTTCGCCCGCCTGCACCAGCTCTGCGGCGAGCGCCGTGTCCATGGCGAACTTGCCGGTGTTGCAATACCTGAGTGCGAATTTCATGTCCGAAGTCCCCTTGCCTTGCGCCGATGACGGCTCGCAGTTTCGCATGCAGCCTCGTTTGGGGGCGGGTCTGAGCCAATACCGTGCCCTCACCCGTCTTCCAGCCCTCGCCTCGGAGCACCCATGCCGTTCTTGCCACATGTCTCGGACATCTTCGACCCGTCGCGCTGGGACGCGGTCGACGGGTTCGATCTCACCGACATCACGTATCACCGCAGTACCGAGCACGGAACAGTTCGCATCGCGTTCGACCGACCCGATGTGCGCAACGCCTTCCGGCCGCACACCGTCGACGAGCTGTACCGGGCGCTGGACCACGCCCGCATGACGCCCGATGTCGGCTGCATCCTGCTCACCGGCAACGGGCCGGCACCCGCGGACGGCGGTTGGGCGTTCTGCTCGGGAGGTGACCAGCGCATCCGGGGCCGTGACGGCTACCGCTACGCGGACGGCGAGACCGCCGCCGAGATCGACCCGGCCCGTACCGGGCGGCTGCACATCCTGGAGTGCCAGCGGCTGATCCGGATGATGCCCAAGGTGGTCATCTGCGTGGCGAGCGGCTGGGCTGCTGGCGGCGGCCACAGCCTGCACGTGGTGTGCGACCTCACGATCGCCTCGCAAGAGCACGCCCGCTTCCGCCAGACCGACACCAACGTGGCCAGCTTCGACGGCGGCTTCGGCTCGGCCTACTTGGCGCGCCAGATCGGCCAGAAGAAGGCCCGCGAGATCTTCTTCCTCGGCCGCACCTACACCGCCCAGGAGCGCTTCGACATGGGTGACGTGAACGCCGTGGTGCCCCACGCCGAATTGGAATCGGTCGCGCTGGAGTGGGCGGCAGAGATCGTGTCCCGCTCACCGACGGCGCAGCGCATGGCCAAGTACGCGTTCAACCTCATCGACGACGGCCTGGTCGGCCAGCAGGTGTTCGCGGGGGAGGCCACCCGCCTCGCCTACGGCACCGACGAAGCCGCCGAAGGGCGCGACGCATTCCTGGAAAAGCGTGACCCGGAGTTCGAGCAGTTCCCCTGGCATTTCTGAGAAGGGCTCTTGATTCACCATGTGCGAACAAGCGCGCGCTATAACTCACAATGTGCCGTCGATTGCCATCCCATTGACGGTTCTGCACGACGCCTCGATTCGTAGCCGCCTATGCTGCGGCGCTGCCTGCGAGGAATCGGGCGGGCTGGGCATGATCCGAGGACAGCCATGACGACTCAGCAGTTGCCCGCAGCCTTCGTCCCCGTGCTTGCGAAGCTCAACGACATCTCACCGGAGGGTTTTGAGGCCCTGTGCACCGCGGTGGAGGCGCTCGACGAACCGTCCGGCATCGTCGAATTCGTCGAACGAGCGGGCCAGTTGGCCGAGCTAACCGCTGACGAGGCGCGAGCGCTGCTCTCAATGATGCTGTCAACAGCTGCCCATGCTGAGGCGAGCGAACTTGACATCGGCGAGCTGAGTGACGAGATGGCCTCATCTGAAGCGCTGAGCTTGGAGAACGAAGGCCAGCAGCGTCTCGCCGCTCGGATCAAGTACTTGGTCGAGCAGAGGTCGACCCAGGTCCTGCATAAGAGTTTGGCTCTCATGCAGGAGCACCAGAGCGTCTTCTTGGACGCTCGGATTCTCACCGACATTCGGCCCGTGTTCGGCGGCGAGGTGTCTGAGGGACTGGACGCGGTTGTGTTGACGCATTCGCTCAAGGTTGACTTTGTGCGGGAGGGCAAACGCAACAGCTTCTATGTGGCGCTGGACCAGTCCGACCTGCGAGTCATGAAGACCACAATCGAGCGGGCGATTGACAAAGCCACATCGCTGAGGGAGACCTTGGAAGCTGCTGGCATTGCGAATCTCACGTTGGAGGCATGATGTCGCAGATTCAGTTCGAAGGCCTCTACGACCCAGGCGTCTTCGATGATTCGGCCAAGCACGCTGAGGGCTGGCAGGAAGCCGCTTCGGCACCGCCAACCTGGTCCATCCTGCAGCGTGTCGTTCACGAGGTCGTGGGGGGTGCCTCGTCGGCAGACCCTGTGATCCGCGTGACCCCTGCGGCGCGAGACCTTCTTGTGCCCATGACCCTCCTTCCTGCTGAGCCCGTGCAAGTACTTGGCCCCTCGTACGTCGCGGTCTCGACGCCCTCGCTGATCGACAAAGCACTTCGAGACCGCTGCAAGCGCCGCGTCGGCGCCGATGGGCAATCGGAACAGTCTGGCGAACCGCGCGGCCCCGGACTTCGCAACGCCCTTGCTCAGCACATGCAGAATCAGTTCATTGCGATCACCGCGCATAGTGATCAGATGTTTGACGACCCCGATGTCCGAAATGTGGCGCGGGGCTTGGTCGAACGGCTCAGAGTTCTGCTCGATGAACCCGAGCAGGTGCTCGCAACTCCGGCACGGCTACGGTCCGCGGTGCAGCACCAAGTGCTGGAAGAACCGATGTTCAGCGAAAACGAGGTTGCTGCATTCAGCCATGGCCGCTTAGACATCGCCGATATTCGCTCAAGGCGCGCCGATTCGATGCTGCTGGCACTGCCAACTGAGAGCGGGGTCCTGTATCCGAGATTCCAATTTGATGAAGACGGCGCCGTCAATGAGATGGCGCAGCGAGTCAACCAGCACTTGAGGGCCGCTGATGACCCTTGGGGTGTCGCCTCATGGTGGTTCGCCGAGCACATCCGATTGAGAGGCCGGCCGGCCGATCTACTGGACACGGCCGATGCTGTCGGTTCCGGCGGCGCCTCCTCCGACGATGAGGCTCTTCGCCGAGCCGATGCTCTTTTTGCGGTGGCGCAAGCGATGACCGATCCGGTCGCATAGCCGCGTAGACAGGGCATCAGGTACTCGCGGTAGCAGGCGGAACTCGTCCCTATGGGTTCCGCTCCGTCAAGGCGCACGCCGTCGCTGCCGGATCCTCCTACTCAATTCAACGGCACTCCGAAAAAATTTCCGCTACCGGCCGGAACTCCGCTTTGGCGCATACACAGGGAGATACACCCCGCCGACGAGTTCAATCCGAATCCGGTCGCCCAAGACCTTGCGGGTGAGTTCGCGGGAGGCCGCTTCGACTCCACAACGGAGGACCCGTACCCGTTTCTGTACGCCGCCGGAGACGACAGCACAGCAGTCGCCGAGAAACTGCTGCGAGACCTGCCGGCTGACGACTCGGGCTTGCGCGCCCTGCCTTCGGAGTCTGTTGCCGGGCACTGCGTCAGTCAGATTGACGTCGGATCAGATCTTGAACTGGTCAGCCTTCGTTCTGGTCGTGATCTTGCCGCCATCGGCATTGACACGCGATTGACCATCGGGCCATCGACCGAGTATTCCGTGACGCGCAAGTGGTCCGCTGCGATCCGCGAGTGGGCGGACGGGGCACAGGGACTCACGTGGCGCTCGGGTCGGGAACTCGACGGCTTCGCGTTCGTCTTCTTCGGCGATCGAATCGGCACGGGCGACATCGTGATGTCGGCCAACTCCTCATGCGGCGCGGAGGCATTCGATCTCATCACGCTGATCCTGTCGCAGTACAACGTTGCCGTGCGCGACGAGTCGTGACCGCAACTCGATCCGAATTGCGTCAAGTCGGCCGTAGCCGCTGCATGAGCGTCACATCGAGCCAGCGCCCGAACTTGCGGCCCACCTCTCGCTCCACCCCGACGAGTTCGAAGCCGTGCTTGGAGTGCAGAGCCACCGAAGCGGCGCCGGCATCGGCGATGCGAGCGAAGACTGCGTGAAAACCGTGCTCGTCGGCCAGGGCCACCAAGTCGCCGAGCAGCAGGCTGCCCACGCCGCGCCCGTGGTGGTCGCGGTGGACATAGACGGAGTCTTCGACGCTGGTCGAATACGCCGGCCGGGTGCGGTATGGCGACAGGCACGCCCAGCCCAGCACCGTATCGCCGGGGTTGTCGTCACTGCCGGCGTCGGGCACCGCCACGATGCAGGGGTAGGCACCTGAGTGGTCCCGCATCCAGGCCGCTTGCTCCGCGGCGGTGCGGGCAACCATGTCGAACGTCGCCGTGCCCTCGGTGACCTCGCGGTTGTAGATCTCCGCGATGGCATCGGCGTCGGCCATCGTGGCCAGCCGGGTCCGCATGGCAGCGAAGCTATCGGGGGTCCACAGATACACTCCGGACCCCACATAGGTCGGTGCAGACCGCTCGGGTTGTGCGCCGATTTCGCCCCGTTAGCTCAGTAGGTAGAGCACAGCCATGGTAAGGCTGGTGTCGCCGGTTCGATTCCGGCACGGGGCTCGCCGCTACCGTGTGGCATTCCCGGCGGGATAGCTCAGTTGGTCAGAGCGCACGGCAGCGGCGGCCGTTTGCGGTCGCCGCCAGTAGCGCAGCATCGTGAGGTCCTGGCGGGGAGCACGATCGGCGGTACCAGTAGGCTCGGCGAGCACATTTTGGCGGGATAGCTCAGTTGGTCAGAGCGCACGGCTCATAATCGTGAGGTCCTGGGTTCGAGTCCCAGTCCCGCTACCAGATCGCTCTGGACGCGACCCAGATCGCTGCCGGTAGCCTGTTGCGGCGGACATTCGCCAAGAAAGCCCGCACTAAGTGTCACCCGTGCATCGCACGCGATGCGCCGACGCTCAGGGCAGTAGCTCAATTTGGTAGAGCACCGGTCTCCAAAACCGGCGGTTGCGGGTTCAAGTCCCTCCTGCCCTGCGCTTCCGCCAAGATTGGACCGCCAGCCGGGCGGATCGACGATGCCCAAATCCCCCGTCAAGTCACTGAGAAAACAAATCCCTGAGAGATAGAGGGTCGGAGACTTCCCCGATGGCCATGAACCGACGCACACGCCGTCACCTGCAGCGCCAGGGCGAGATGGGGGCTGACGGCGCGCCCGCGGGCAGGCGCGAGCGACGCCAGGCGGCGTCGGCATCGCCCACCACAGAGCGAACTGGACCGGCCCAGTTCGTCGGCGAAGTACGTTCCGAGCTCAAGAAGGTGATCTGGCCGACTCGCGCCGAGATCGTCAACTACTCGATCGTCGTGTTCATCACCATCGTGATCCTGACGGCGATGATCGCCGGATTCGACTGGATTCTGGGCGAAGGCGTCCTCCGCCTCTTCGACGTGAACTGACGAACTGCAGAACTGACCAACATGAGTGACGTGACCGAGACACCCGCAGAACCCGAGACTGATCCAATGGCGACCGCACGCCGGTTGCTGAGTTCTCAGACGGCAACCACGCTGATGGGTCCGGGCGCTGAGGTGGCCGAATCCGCTGACGCCGCAGATCCCGCCGACGAGGGCGGATTCGTCGACGTGCTCACCGAGGATGAGCTGCTCGCTCCTGATGAGCCCGAGATCAAGCGCGTCTCGCCCTACGACCGGCCCGGCCGCTGGTTTGTCGTGCACACGCAGTCTGGCTATGAGAAGAAGGTCAAGCAGAACCTCGAAGCCCGCATCGGCACGTTCGACATGGAAGACCAGATTCTCGAAGTCGCGATCCCGATGGAGGACGTCATCGAGTTCAAGGCCGGCCGCAAGGTCGTCGCCAAGAAGAAGGTCTTCCCCGGCTACCTGCTGATCCGTTGCCGTCCCAGCGACGAGGCTCACCACATGATCCGCAGCACGCCTGGGGTCACAGGGTATGCGGGTCCCGGCGGCAAGCCGTCGCCCTTGCGCCGCAGGGAGGTGGAGTCGTTTCTCGCCGAGCCCGACGACGGACCAGAGATGCCACGCCGCACCAAGCCGTCAATGATCTTCGAGATCGACGAGGGTGTACGCATCAAGGAAGGACCGTTCTCTGACTTCCAGGGACAGGTCATCGAGATCAACGAGGAGCAGCTGAAGGTGAAGGTGCTGGTGAACATCTTCGGCCGTGAGACTCCCGTCGAGCTCGACTTCGTCCAAGTCGCAAAGATCTGAAGCCCCTGCGAGGGCAATTCCACTCAGACCCGAGCCCCTGCGAGGGCAATTCCACTCAGACCCGAGCCCCTGCGAGGGCATTTCGACAAGGAGCACCTCATGGCAGACAACCCGGCAAGACCCGCGCCACGCCGCAAGCGGGTCGCAGCGGTTGTGAAGATCCAGATCCCCGCCGGGCAGGCATCGCCGGCGCCGCCGGTCGGCACGGCGCTCGGGCCGCACGGCGTGGCGATCATGGACTTCTGCAAGGAGTACAACGCCAAGACGGAGAGCCAGCGAGGCACGATTGTGCCCGCGGAGATCACCATCTTCGAAGATCGCTCCTTCACGTTCATCACCAAGACGCCTCCGACCTCGGTGCTGCTCCGCCAGGCGGCGGGGCTCGAGAAGGCCGCCGAGAATCCCGGCCGCGAGACCGTGGCTCACATCACCCAGGCACAGGTGGCCGAGATCGCCACCACCAAGATGCCCGACCTCAACGCTCGAGATCTCGAGGGCGCCAAGCTGCAGGTCATCGGCACGGCGCGGTCGATGGGCATCGAAGTCGCCGGCTGAGTAGCGGCGCAGCAGAGGAGACCCCAAGATGTCAGCGAGCTGTTGCGCCGAGGCGACCCGACGGTACGACCGGCAGATGATGCACGAGCCCGCGGTCTGAGTAGCGGCGCAGCGTAGGAGAACAGAGATGTCAGGCAAGAAGTACGCCGAGGCGACCCGACGGTACGACCGGCAGATGATGCACGAGCCCTCCCAGGCGATCGACATGGTGCGCACGCTTGCACCAGCGAAGTTCGATGAGACCGTCGACCTGTCGGTGCGGCTCGGCGTGGACCCGCGCAAGGCCGACCAGATGGTGCGCGGCACCGTCGCGTTGCCTTCGGGAACGGGCGGAGACGTGCGTGTCGCGGTGTTCGCGCAGGGCGACGCCGCAGCAGAAGCCTCCGAGGCAGGTGCCGATGTCGTGGGCGGCGCCGACCTGGCCGAGCGTGTGGAGGGCGGATTCACCGACTTCGACGTGGCGATCGCGACGCCGGACATGATGGGCGTGGTCGGCCGGCTGGGCAAGGTGTTGGGCCCGCGTGGCCTCATGCCGAATCCCAAATCCGGCACGGTCACGCCCGATGTCAGCAAGGCCGTGGGCGAGTTCAAGGGCGGCAAGATCGAGTACCGCACGGATCGGTACGGCAACGTGCACTTGGCGATCGGCAAGGTGAGCTTCTCCGCTGAGGATTTGAGCGCCAATCTCGAAGCGGTCATGGACGAGCTGGCGCGGGCAAGGCCGGCCAGCGCCAAGGGTCGCTACGTCCGCAAGATGGTTGTCTCGTCAACCATGGGCCCGGGCATCCACATCGACCCCACCACGTTCGGCTGAGGGGGTTCCCGGCTTCAACGCCTGTGGCGGCAAAGTCGTTTGGTGGCGGCTGGGCGGTGTGCCTATGGTGCCGCGGGTGTCCGTGGGGGCGTGTGCTGGGAGGCGCTGTGAGTACTGTTGAGGCTGTGAGTGGCGAGGCGGAGTCGGCTGCCGAGCCGGCGGGCGCTGCGGTGCCTCCCGAGCAGCGCGCGGGTTCTGAGGGTTCGGCGCTGGGCGGTTCGGGGCCGCGGTCGGTTCGTGCGGGTGCTGGGGCGGATCGGCGTTCGTTGTTGGTGCCGGTGCTGTCGACGGTGGTGGGAGCGCTGATCGCAGGGCTGGTGGCGCTCTTGGTGGTGGGCTTCAACATCATGCTGGGCGAGATCGAAGGTGTGAGCGGCGAGGTCGCCGCTCTGCGCGACGACATGAACGCGGAGATCGGCGGGCTGCGCGGCGACATGAACGCGGAGATCGGCGGGCTGCGCGGCGACATGAACGCGGAGATCGGCGGGCTGCGCGGCGACATGAACGCGGAGATCGGCGGGCTGCGCGATGACATGGACGCGCGGTTCGCTCAGATGGATGCGCGGTTCGCGCAGATCGATGCTCGTTTTGTTCAGATGGATGCCCGGTTCGCGCAGGTGGATGCGCGGTTCGGGGAGGTGAGTGCGGTGTTGTTGGATCACACTGATCGTCTGGCGCGTATTGAGGCGATTCATGGTGCGCATTCTCATGTGTCTGGGGAGGCTGGCTCGCAGGGTTAGCTCGGCAGGGTCGGCCGGGTTGCCGCGGAGGGATTCTGTCGGCTGCGGGTAGGCAGCGTTGGCCGGGGTGGGCCGGAGCCGTGGGTGTTTCGGCGTCGGCCGCGGCGTTGTGGGGAAGCCCGGAGCGGGGCTGTCGCGGTGTTCGCGGCGGGTGTGTCGCTGGTCGCGGCGTTCGAATCCCGTGGAGCGCGGTCGCAGGCCTCGCCATGTGCCGATGTCTGCGAAAGGGATCGAAATTGATTTTGGTGCTGCGACTGTGTGTCGTAGGGTCGCGGCTGGTTCGAGTCGTGACGATTGGGGGCTTGGTGTGTCTGAGGAGCTTCGTTCTGGTCTTTATGCTTGGCTTCGTGAGCAGACCGACGAGCCGCGGGCGGAGTATTTGATGTCGTGTCTGGCGCCTGCGCCGCTGTCTGATCTGGTGACCAAGGAGTTCTTGGTCGCTGAGCTGTCGCAGTTCGTGACCAAGGAGTTCTTGGTCGCTGAGCTGTCGCGGTTCGTGACCAAGGAAGAGTTCGCTGCGCTGGACTCGAAGGTCGCTGCGCTGGACTCGAAGGTCACTGCGCTTGACTCGAAGGTCGCCGGGCTTGACTCGAAGGTCGCCGCGCTCGATGTGAGGGTGGATGGGTTGGCGGTTCAGCTTGGGGAGGACCGCAGAGCGGGCCGGGTGCGCCATTTTTGGCTTGCGGGCATTGGTTTGTCGGCTGCTGTGCCGATCTGGCTGGGTGCTGCGGGTGTGATCGGCTGATCACGCTGTAATGGCTGTCGGGCGGGCGTCTCGGCGGGGCTGGGCTCGATGGCAGCGACGCGTCGCTGGGAGCGTCGGCGCCTGTGGCGGCAAAGTCGTTTGGTGGCGGCTGGGCGGTGTGCCTATGGTGCCGCGGGTGTCCGTGTGGGCGTGTGCTGGGAGGTGCTGTGAGTACTGTTGAGGCTGTGAGTGGCGAGGTGGAGTCGGCTGCCGATCCGGGGGGCGTTGCGGTGCCTCCTGAGCAGCGCGCGGGTCCTGAGGGTTCGGCGCTGGGTGGTTCGGGGACGCGGTCGGTTGTGGCGGCTGCTGGGGCGGATCGGCGTGCGTTGTTGGTGCCGGTGCTGTCGACGGTGGTGGGGGCGCTGATCGCGGGGGTGTTGGTGCTCTTGGTGGTGGGCTTCAACGTCATGCTGGGCGAGATCGACGGTGTCCGCACCGAGGTCGCCGGGCTGCGCGGCGACATGGATGCGAAGTTCGACAGTGTCCGCGGCGAGATCGACGGCCTGCGCGGCGACATGAACGCGGAGATCGCCGGGCTGCGCGACGACATGGACGCGCGGTTCGCTCAGATCGATGCTCGTTTTGTTCAGATGGATGCGCGGTTCGCGGAGGTGAGTGCGGTGTTGTTGGATCACACTGATCGGCTGGCGCGTATCGAGGCGATTCATGGTGCGCATTCCCATGTGTCGGCGGAGTCTGGTTCGCAGGGTTAGCTCGGCAGGGTCGGCGAGGGCTGTGTGGTCGCGGCGGGGTTGTTGTGCGGGCTGGGTTGTGCTGGCATCCTGTCGATGGTGCCTGAAGCGTTGGTGTCCCGTGTCGGTGTCGGGTCGTTGGTGAAGAGCGGATCCTCCGGGGGGGGGGGTAGGCGCGGGGTTTCGCGCGGTTGCGTTCCCGGTATCGGGAGGTTTCGGCGAAGACGCAGGTCGAGGCGTTGTTCGCGCTGACAGCCGGTCGAGCGTTTCCGCAGGTCGGCGCCTGTTCGGTCGCGTTCTTCGCGGGGCTGTGTTGTTGAGGCGGGTCGGCGGGTTCGGGCGGTGACGGGCTCGAGCCTGCGGGGCTGGGTCCGGCGTGTGGGCTGTGGGGCCGGGTTGTTGCCGGTGAGGGGCGGCGGTGTCGGTGCCGTGTCGGCGGGCGATCTTCGGGTTCGAGGTCGGGTCGGTGGGGGTCTGGGGCCTCGCATAGCAGCGTGGCGGCGGGGTGCGCTGGTTTGGGCGGCGGCGGTTTTGGCGGTTGGTGCGGCGCTGTTTTCGGCGGGGCTGGGTGTGGTGCCTGTGGCGGCGCAGACGTTGCAGTCGTCTGATCGTGGCACGTTGTCGCCGTTGGAGATCTATGAGGGTGAGCGTTTGACGTTCACGATCACGCACACGACTTTCCCGGGGGCATCGAATTGTTATGTCAATTCGAATTACCACGCTTCGCTCGCCTCTGCTGTTTTCAACACGGATTTCGAGGTGTACGTCGTTGGCGGGACAACTC